>ERZ827478.376-NODE-376-length-48150-cov-7.580975_pt1 | contig 48150 bp, 62 predicted proteins | sample MGYA00519705_ERZ827478 | MGnify/ENA primary metagenome ERZ827478 (study PRJEB31778, sample SAMEA3449318) | human gut metagenome | biome: human gut; feature: human-associated habitat; material: faeces | place: United Kingdom | collected 2010/2012 ...
ATTCATGCCATTGTCGGAAAAGACCTGCGGCCTGTGGCTTTTTTGCTGTCTGCCGAAAATGTTGATGATTGTACGGAGGCAGTTTCTTTGCTGAAGCTGCTTCCGGATCTGAAGGACTGCGATATTCTTGCCGATAAAGCCTATGGCACAAAAGAGATCCGAACCTATCTGCATGACCAGTTCGCCCGCTATACGATCCCACTGAAAGTGAACACAAAGCAGCCATGGCCATTTGATAAGGATGAGGTCTCCGGTTCAAATCCGGATAGCAGCTCCACAGAAACCCGTTGTCCCGCAAGGGATAGCGGGTTTTTTGCTTTCCTTTCGGCCTGGGGTGAAACCCGGCTTTAGCGTCCATTTAGCGCCCAATTCTACAAAAAGATACAACGCGATACGAGATGAAACAGCAGGGGAGGCGCTATTCTCCGGCCGCTTTTTTGTTGCCGCCCTCCGGCGCGTTTTCCTCCGGCTCCGCACCGGCCACCATGTCATTGAAGCGGTCAAAGGTCTGCATGGCCTTCGCCTGGGCGGACGCTATGACGTGGGCGTAGATGTTGGCCGTGGTGGAGGTCTGGGCGTGGCCCAGCTGCTTCGACACGACCACCAGCGGGGCCCCGTCGGCGATCATCAGGGAAGCGTAGGTGTGGCGCAAGCTGTGGACGGTCACCTTCGGGAGCCCGCTGCGGGCCACAAAGGCGGTGAACCACTGTGTTACGCTGTCCGGGAAAAGCGGTGCGCCGGTGTCCGAGGTGAACACCCGGCCGTCCTGGTCCTTCCAGGCGTCCCCCAGCTTCTCCCGCTGGGCATCCTGCCAGCGCTGATACTCCAGCAGTATCATCACCGCCGCCGTGGAGATCGGCAACGGCCGGGCGGAGGACTCCGACTTCGGCGTGCTCACGTAGACACCCACGCCGGATAGGTAGTTGGAAGTCTGCCGGATGGTGATGGTGTGGGCATCCAGGTCCACGTCCTTCCACCGGAGCCCCAGCAGCTCCGCCCGGCGCAGACCGGAGAGTAGGTCGAAGGTGATGACCGCCCTCCAGCGGATGGGCTCGGTCTGCAGCAGCTCCAGGAGCCGTCGGGCGTCGGCCTCTTCCAGATAGGCGGCCTCGCGTCGGCCCAAGGCCGGCTTCTCCGCATTGTCCGCCGGGTTGGTCTGGAGGTACTTCCATTTCACCGCCCGCGTCAGGATCGAGGACAAGGTCCGGTGGTATGAGAGCACGCTGGCCGGAGCCATCGGCTCCCCGTGGGTTGTAACGGTGAAGGCTTTGGTGAGTTTCATCCCCAGGGCCGCCGCTATGGCCTCTGCGGATTTCTTGCTTATCGGCTTCCCTGCTACAGCCTGGTTGATGGTGGCCCGGCTGACACCGGACGATCTGGAAAAGGCGGCGAGGGCTCCACGCTGGGTGCCGATCTGGGCCCGGAGGTCCAGCTTGCAGACCGCCGTGACCCGGTTTCGGACGCCGCTCTCCTGGAGGTTCCGGTAAAAGCTGTTGATGTGCCCGGTGCGGAGGTCACAGAGCCGGATGTGCCCGATGGCCTGTTTGATACGCACCAGGTTCTCCGTGTAGGTGCGGACGGTCTTGGGCTTCAGGTAGAGCTGGGCATACTCGGCCATGTACTTATCCGCGAAGTCGGCGAAGCGAATGGTGGCGTCCGCCACGGTCCCGTTTTTCACCTTTTCCTCGAACAGTACGGCTTGCCGCTCCAGTTCCTTTTTGATCTGCCGGTCGGTCATGTCCGGCTCCGGTATCCAGGTCATGTACTGCCGGATACGCTTGCCGGTGTAGTCGTAGCCCAGGGAGACGGTGATTTTGTACCCCCTCCCCTGTTTCTGGATGGTCGCCATAGGGTGCTATCTCTCCTTTCGTGCTTGCACCCTTGCGCCTGGTATGATATACTGAATGACGCAAAGGGGCCTTTCGTAGCTGGTTGGTCCTTGCACTTATGCCTTCCCCGGTGTTCCAGCACCGGGGAAGGCTTTTTTTTGTTTTCCGGGAAATCCGCCAGCGCTGGCGGATTTGACTTCACTCCCCGTCCCAGAGCATGGGCTCGACTTCCTCCATGCGGTACTGCGCCACGGAGTAGTTGACTCCCATGTACTCGGCCGCAGCCGGTACGCCACGGGAGAGGAAGGGCTGGAGGTCATAGTCGCTGTATATCAGCTCGGCGGCGAAGTGGTTCGCCTGGTTCTCAAACTTCTGGGTGACGATGTCGGTGTTGCGGTCCAGGAAAATTCGGTTCATTCCCTTGTGGATCAGATGGTGGGCCAGTTCGTGGGCGCAGACGAGGCGCTGCTGCTGCTCGTCCAGATCTGAGTTTATATAAATCAGCCTCCGCCTCTTTGCGTGCTGCTGAAAGCCTCGCATTTCTACCAGGGGCGCGAAAATGACAATGAAGCCCATTTCTCGCGCGATCCTAAAGGGGTCACGAGTGCCATGCTTTCTGGCCAGACCATCCGCGATGGCCTTGGTGTTGAGCACGGTATCACTCCTTCTTGAACTTCTTGGGCGTGTAGGTTTCCTTATTGCGCCGCCGGGCTTCCTCCAGGCCGATCCGCATGGCGGCCGCCATAGAAGCACGGGCCTCGTCAGACATGGGCACCCCGTCGAACATGAGCTCCCCGCCGTCCTCCAGGCTCTCCATAATCCGGGCGACATCCTTCGCCACATCGCGCTTGTCCTTCTCCGTGAGGGCGGGCGCTTTTTTCGTATCTTCGCCCTGGGCCACCCCGGAGCCCTCCAGCAGCTGGGCCGGGTCAATGCCGAGGGCTTCGGCCAGCTGGTAAACGGTCTTGAGGGAGGGCACGACCCCGTTTTTCCAGGAGGTAACGCTGGAGGTGCTCATGCCCAGCTTTTTTAGAAGCGAGGTCGGTGAGGTGCCGTTTTGAGCACAGGCGACCTTCAGGCTGTCGAAAAACATAGTATAGCCCCTTTCAAAAAAATTCGATGAAAAGAACTTGATGCCCCTTGACAAATTCGATTTATCGAGTTATACTCCAATCAGAAACTCGATAGAGCGAACAAAAGGACCACCCTTGCGAAGTCGAGTTCCGCAAAGTTCGGCAAAATATTCGATTAAGTTCTATAAATAGAATATAGCACGGGCTTTGCATTTCGTCAAGAGGGGAGGTGTCAAAATTTTGGACGGGCAATCCGTATTTTTTACCCGGCTCCAGGGGCTGTGCGATGAACGGCAGCGCAGCGTGACCGACGTAGTCAGAAGCAGCGGCCTGAGTAGCTGCCTGGTTACGGCCTGGAAGCGGGGAGCCAGTCCTACACTGACGACGGTGCTGAAGCTGGCCCAGGAATTGAAGGTTCCGCCCACCGACTTGCTCCCCCAGGATAACACGTGACCTGTCCCAAAAACAGGACTACGGAAGGGAGGTGAACCGATGGCCACGGACACCGAGGGCCGGGCAAGTATCCCCCGCATGAGGACCGCCGCGAAAATCGTGGCCGAAATCAAGGCAGCCGATCCGGGAACGGAAGTCACTGAGTACTACATCCGGCAGCTCGTGAAGGAAGGCTCTGTTCCGGTTGTCTGGGCCGGGAATAAGGCCCTGATAAACCTGGACGATGTCCTTTCCCTGCTGCGCCTGGGGACGAGCCGGGCGGAACCGGAGCCCGATGTGGTGGGCGGCATCCGCCGGATTGAGGTCGACGAGCCAAACCGAGAAAGGAGGGGAGGTAGCCCCAGCAAAAGAGAAAGGCCCCATACTCAGCCAGCCGTCCAAAGCGTCTGAGTATGAAGCCCGTTTAATCCGGCATGAGTAGCCGAACTATCACGCCCCTATTATGGGGCATAAGAAAGGAATTGTCAAGTAATGCTGACCTATCCACTGCATGGAGCTGACCTCGGTATCACCCAGGAGAGCATTGACGCCGGGAAGGTCAATGCGGTCTACAACTACAAGGACCTGCTCAGTATGGTAAACACCGCGTTTTTCAGCGGCTTCATCGTCGCCGTGTGCGATAGCAAGGAGGAGTTCGAGAGTATCGACGTCATGGACCGGATTCTGATGTACTCGGTTGCGGCCGTCAAGCTGGCAAAGTTGCAGGGCCGGGATGAGGACGCGGAGAATATGGTGGACTTCCTGGAAAAGACCCTTTCGGAAGATAAGGAGGCCGTGGGATGAGCACCGATTTCCTGGAGCGCCTGTATTGGGCGCTTACCGATGAAGAGCAGCACCAGAAAACCGGCTTGGACCTGGGGGAGCTGTACGAGCGGACCCCCGCCGTCAAGCGGGCGGATTACGCCTTTAAGGAGCGGATGGCCGACTTCCAGCAGCAGGACGCCTCCAAGGCCGAGAAGCTGGACAACTGCCACGTGGCATCCTGCTGGGCCTACGAGCAGCAGGGCTTTATCAACGGTTTCCGCCTGGGCATGAAGCTGGCGGAGGAACTGAGGGATAAGGCATGACGAAGCAGCAAGAGACCAGGGTGTGCTTGAACTGTAAGTTCTCCACTTGCCGGGGCGCGGATGACTGCCCGGCCCTGCAGCTCGACCACCCCCGGAAGTCAATCAAGGTCTCGCTGCTGCGGGATCTTCTCATGGCCGGTTATGACCCGGCGGAGATTTGTTTTGCCGTCGTCGAAGGGACGGCGCTGATGTAAACGAAAGGACGGAAACTCATGGTGAAAATCGAGATCACGGGGGACACCCCGCTGGAAACCCTGGCCTCGTTGACGGCCTTCGGAATGCACTGCTTGAGGAACGAGGACGTGTATGCGGCCGCGAACCGTATCCTGGAGGCCGAGCAACACGATACCCGCAAGGCTGCCTCCGCATCCACCCCGGCCCCGGCCCCGGCTTCGGACCCTACTCCTGGCCCGGCGGAGACCCCTGGACCGGCTGCGCCGAAGTCTGGCCCGAAGGCTCCCCCTACTGAGGCCCCCACGCCGCCCGCCGTTTCTGCGGACGATGCCCCGCCCCCACGGTGGCGGAGGTAAGACAGCGGGGGATCGAAGCCTCCCGCAAGTACGGCAAGGAAGCCATCGTGGCGATCCTTCAGAAGTTCAACGTGTCCGGGATGTCCGCCATCGAGGAAAAGGACCGGGCGGCCTTCCTGGCGGAGCTCGACAAGCTCGACGCCGAGAAAGCGGGTGAGCCGGATGCCTGACGCCCACGCTCTGCTGGGGCCATCCAGCGCCAGTATGTGGATGGCCTGTCCTCCCAGCGCCCGGCTGGGTGAGGGCCTGGCGGACCAGGGCAGCACCTACACCGAGGAAGGCACCCTGGCCCACCGGATCGGGGAGATGCTCTTGCGGAAGCGCTGGGAGGGGGCGGACATCACCGCCGACCTGGAACAGGCCCAAGCGGACCCACTCTACTCCGGCGCGATGGGGGAGCACATGGAGAGCTATGCCGCCTTTATCGAGGAACGTATGGCAGAGGCGAGGACCCGCTGCGAGGACCCCCGTATCTTCATCGAGCAGACCGTGCGCTTCGAGGAATACGTCCCCGGCGGCTTTGGCACCTCGGATGCCATCATCCTTTCCGATGGGGTGATGGACGTCATCGACTTGAAGTACGGCAAGGGGGTGCCGGTCAGCGCCGAGGGAAACCCTCAGATGCGGATTTATGGCCTGGGCTGCTATCTGGCCTTGTCCTGGGCCTACCGGATCGACACCATCCGCATGACGATTTTTCAGCCCCGTCTGGACAGTATCTCCACCGCCAGTATGACGACGGACGAGCTGCTGACCTGGGCGGAAACGGAGCTGAAGCCCAAGGCCGACCTGGCCTGGGAGGGGAGGGGCGATTTTTGCCCCGGAGAGACACAGTGCCGCTGGTGTAAAGCGGCGGCCGTCTGCCGGGCCCACCGGGACTATCAGATGGAGATCGCTCGTCGGGAATTTGCGGACCCGCCCCTGCTGTCCCCGGAAGAGATCGCGGATGTGCTGAACCGACTCCCGGCTCTCCAGGCATGGGCCAAGAAGGTGGAGGAATACGCACTGGACGCCGCTGTGCGGGGCGAGGCCGAGTTCCCCGGTTTCAAGGTCGTCGAGGGCAGAAGCAACCGCCGGTATGCTGACGAGGACGCCATCGCCTCCGCGCTGCGGAAGGCCGGCTTCAAGGTGGCTGACATCTACAAGCCCCGCGAGCTGCTGGGCATCACCGCTATGGAGAAGCTGGTGGGCAAGAACCGCTTTGGGGAGCTGGCGGGGCAGTACATCATCAAGCCGGAGGGTGCCCCCACCCTGGTCCCGGAAAGCGACAAGCGCCCCCCGCTCAACACGGCGGCAAAGGCCGCCGAGGACTTCGAGAATGAACCCGCAGTTTGAATACTGCCATCAAAAATTTTAGAAAAGGAGACTGCTCTACTATGTCTAACAATGCTGTCAACCCCTGCAAGGTCATCACTACCAAGTGCCGCCTGTCCTATGCCCACATCTGGGAGCCCTCCAGCATGAACGAGAACTCCCCGGCCAAGTACAGCGCCTGCATCATCTGGCCCAAGACCGACAAGGCCATGACGGAGAAGGTCCGGGCGGCCACGGAGGCGGCGATCCAGGACGGTATCAAGTCCAAGTGGAAGGGCAAGCGACCCCCGGAGAGCAAGCTGAAGCTGCCCATGCGGGACGGCGACGAGGAGCGCCCGGAGGACGAGGCTTTCCAGGGCTGCTACTTCCTCAACGCCAACTCCACCCGGCAGCCCGGCGTGGTGGATCTGGCCCGGAACCCCATTCTGGACCAGGATGAAATCTACAGCGGCTGCTACTGCCGGTTCTCCCTGATGTTCTATCCCTTCTCCACCAACGGCAACAACGGCGTGGCTGTGGGCCTGAACAACGTGCAGAAGGTCAGCGACGGTGAGCGCCTGGCGGGCAACAGCCGGGCCGAGGACGACTTCAACGACGACTACACCGGCGATCTGGACGACATCCTCTGATACCAACCACACCCGCCCCCGCTGCTCCCCCTTTGGTGCGGTGGGGGCGGGCTCGACTATAAAGGAGATTTTCTATGGAAAACCAAGAAAAGGACCTGAAGCGGTTTGTCATTGAGTACGAGGACGGGACGGTTCGGGAGGTCAAAAAGGGCTTCCTGTGCACTATGGAACCCGGAGAGGATGACGATGTCACGTTCACCTACGATATGCTGGGCATTTCCGGCGGAGAGCTTAAGCTCCTGGTTGGCGGGATGCTGTAGCTGGGCATGAAGCTGGGAATGTTCGGGCACGGGGAGGAAGAGGAATGAGCAAGAAGCGCTTCGTGGAGTTCTACCTGTCCGCCATGCTCAAGGCCGCCACCAATGGCCGGGTAACGCGGGTGGCGTATCTCTACTATGACCTGACCCACACGGAAGTGGTGCGCGTGGAGTATGAGCACGACCACGGCGGCGGAGTGAACGAGCTGCCGGTTACCGGCCTGTCCCTGCTGGGGATTGCCGCCGCCGTCATCGACCGTTTGAAGGGGTGGCCTCTGGAATGATTATGGGAGTGGACATCGAAACCTATTCCAGCGTCGACCTGGCGAAAGCCGGCACCCGGCCCTATACGGAGGCCCCCGATTTCACCATCCTGCTGATAGGCTACAAGGTGGACGACCAGCCCACCAGAATTATTGACCTGACCGGTGGGGCGGGGGAGGCGATCACCTTCCTGCCGGTGATAACCTCGGACCTTCCGGCCGGTGACCTGGACGAGTTTCTGTGTCTGCTCACCGACCCGGAGGTCACCAAGACCGCCTACAACGCCGCTTTTGAAAGGACCTGTCTGGCCCGGTATTTTGACCGCCCCATGCCCCCGGAGCAGTGGCGCTGCACAATGGTCCAGGCGGCCACCCTGGGGCTGCCGGGCACACTGGCCCAGGTGGGGGCGGCGCTGGGCCTGGAGAAGCAGAAGATGGAGGAAGGGAAAGAGCTCATCCGCTACTTCTGCAAGCCTACGAAGGACGGCGTCCGCCACTACCCGGCGGACGCCCCTGAAAAGTGGGAGCTGTTCCGCCGGTATAACATCCGGGATGTGGACGTGGAAACCGACATCCGGGAACGGCTCTCCCGCTGGCCCCGGCCCCAGGCTGAGCTGGATGCCTGGGCGCTGGACCAGCGTATCAATGACCGGGGGGTGCGCCTGGACATGGCGCTGGTGGACCAGGCCCTCAAGCTGGACGCGGAGTACTCCGCCCGGCTGAAGGACGAGGCCCAGGAGTTGACCGGCCTCCCCAACCCGAAAAGCGACTCTCAGCTGAAAGGCTGGCTGGCCGGGCGGGGGCTGGTGACTGACAGCCTGGACAAAGAGGCCATCCCCTCGCTGCTGGCCGCCGCCCAGGATGAAACCACCCGGCGGGTGCTGATGCTCCGCCAGGAAATGGGAAAGACCTCCGTGAAGAAGTACGAGGCTATGGCGCGGGGGCTGTGCCGGGATGGTCGGGTGCATAATCTGCTCCAGTTTTACGGAGCCGGGCGCACCGGCCGCTGGGCCGGGCGGCTCGTCCAGGTTCAGAACCTCCCGCAGAACAAGCTGCCGGACCTGGAGACCGCACGGGACCTTGTGCGGAACGGAGAATTTGACCTCCTGGAGCTGGCCTACGGCTCCCCGCCTTTCGTCCTGTCCCAGCTCATCCGCACGGCCTTCATCCCCTCCAAGGGGTGCCGCTTCATCGTCTGCGACTACAGCGCGATTGAAGCGCGGGTGCTGGCGTGGCTGGCGGGGGAGAAGTGGGTGCTGCAGGAATTTTACGGGGACGGCCTGATTTACGAGGCCACGGCCTCCATGATGTTCCATGTGCCGAAGGATGACATCAAGAAGGGCGGCCCCCGTGCGGATCTCAGGTCAAAGGGAAAAGTCGCCACCCTGGCCTGCGGCTACCAGGGCAGCACCGGGGCGCTGATCCAGATGGGGGCCCTGAAAAGCGGCATCCCGGAGGACGAGCTCCCCGGCATCGTGCGCCGGTGGCGCAAGGCCAACCAGAATATTGTACGTTTCTGGTATGAGGTCGAGGAAGCGGCCATTGGGGCCGTGCAGGGCCGTCCGGCCACCCTGGACCACGGCATTCACTTCGAGTGCGAGGCTGGGTATCTGTTCATCACCCTGCCCTCCGGGCGGCGGCTTGCCTACTACCGGCCAGAGCTGAAGCCGGAACCGCAATTTGAAAAGCTGGGGCTGACCTACCTGGGGACCGGCCAGAACAAGCAGTGGGTCCGGCAGAAATCCTACGGCGGGAAGCTGGTGGAGAACATCACCCAGGCCACCGCGAGAGACTGCCTACGGGACGCGATGACCGCGCTGGAGGCTGCCGGGTATCGCATCGTTTTCCACGTACACGACGAAGTCATAGCCGATATGCCGAAGGGCACCGGCTCCCTGGACGAGATGAAGGAAATCATGGGCCGCCCGCTGCCGTGGGCTCCGGGGCTTCCGCTGCGGGCTGCTGGCTTCGAGGCCGGCTTCTACATGAAGGACTGAGGGAGGGAAGTATATGCCGAAGCTGACACACGACGGCGAGATCCACATCGCTGAATTTTCCTCCCGCATGGCGCGGACCGGGAAGAACCGGACCCTGCTGTGGTCCGAGTTCCTGGGCTCCCTTCTCACCACCACCAAGACCAAGGAAACCCTGCAAGAGTACATGAAAATGGGGAAGGACGAGCAGGACCGGATCAAGGACGTGGGAGCCTACGTCGGCGGCTGGCTGAAGGGCGGCCGCCGGAAGGCGGCGAACCTGGAACACCGGACGCTGCTCACCCTGGATGCCGACTTTGCCCAGCCCGATCTGCTGGACACCTTCGACCTGGTCTACGGCTGCGCCGTGGCGGTCTACCCCACCCACAAGCACACCCCGGAGAAGCCCCGGCTCCGTTTCGTGATACCCCTCCGGCGGCCGGTGTCGGCGGAGGAATACGAGGCCGTGGGCCGCCGGGTGGCCTACGACCTGGGCATGGAACAGTTTGACGACACCACCTACCAGCCCACCCGCATCATGTACTACCCCAGCACGGCCGCCGATGGCGAGTTCAAGCCGGAGTACCGGGACGCCGCCTGGCTGGACCCGGACGCCGTGCTGGCCCTCTACCCCGACTGGCGAGACACGTCCTACTGGCCTATGGCCGCCCGGACGGAGGATGCCCGGAAGCGGGAGGCCAAAAAGCAGGGAAACCCCCTGGAGAAGCCGGGGCTGATTGGGGCCTTCTGCCGGTGCTATGACGTCGACACGGCCATATCAAAGTTCCTGCCGGGTGTTTATACCCCCTGCGCCCTTCCGGGCCGCTACACCTACGCCAAGGGCTCCACGGCGGCCGGTCTGGTGGTCTATGACGATGGGCAGTTCGCCTTTTCCAACCACGCCACCGACCCGGCCTCCGGGAAGCTGTGCAACGCCTTCGACCTGGTCCGCATCCATCTGTACGGGGACCAGGACGAGGACGTGCAGCCGGATACCCCCATTAACCGCCGCCCCTCTTTCCTGGCGATGTCCGACCTGGCCGCCGGGGACGTGGAAGTGAAGCGGCTGCTGGGGAAAGAGCGCCAGGAGCGGGCCCGTGCCGACTTCGCCTCTCCGGTGGAGCTGGACGAGGAACACTGGGAGGACGCCCTGGAGGTGGACCGGAAGGGGAAGGTGCTCTCCACCATCGACAACGCCTATATCATCATCCGCCACGATCCGTTGCTGAAGGGGGCCGTGGCTTACAACGACCTGAAGGTGCGCCCCGTGGCTCTGCGAAGTCTCCCCTGGCGGGAAGTGGCCGACGAGGTGAACGGAAGCACCTGGAACGACAGTGACGACGCCGCCCTCCGGTGGTATCTGGAGAAGTACTACAAGCTGACCGGCAAGGAAAAAATCATGGACGGCATGATGAAGGCGGCAAAGGACAACGCCATCAACCCCATCAAGAACTACCTGGAGGGCCTGACTTGGGACGGGGTGCCCCGCCTGGAGACCCTGCTGGTGGACTACCTGGGGGCGGAGGATACCCCCTACACCCGCGCCGTCACCCGCAAGACCTTCACGGCCGCCGCCGCCCGTATCTTCGAGCCGGGGTGCAAGTTCGACTATGTGCTGACCCTGTCCGGCCCCCAGGGGCGCGGAAAGAGCACCCTGGTGGCGAAGATGTCCAACGGGTGGTACACGGACAGCCTGGCCGGAATCGGCACGAAGGAAGCCTACGAGAACATCCAGGGCTATTGGCTGGTGGAGCTGGGCGAGCTGGCGGCCATGCGGAAGATAGAGATCGAGACCATCAAGAATTTTATCAGCAAGCAGGTGGACAGCTACCGGGCCGCCTACGGCCGCCGGGTGGAGGACCACCCCCGCCAGTGTATTTTCATCGGCACCACCAACTCCACCGCCTTCCTGCGGGACGACACCGGAAACCGGCGCTTCTGGCCGGTCCGCCTAGGGGACGCCGCACCGAAGCTGACCGTGTGGGGCGACCTTACGCAGCAGACCATCGACCAGCTGTGGGCGGAGGCCGTCACCCTCTACCGGGAGGGAGAGCGGCTGACCCTGCCCCCGGAGCTGGCGGAAAGTGCCCAGGAACAGCAGCAAGCCTTCACCGAGGACGACCCCCGGCGGGGGCTGGTGGAGGACTACTTGGAGGTCCTGCTTCCCACCGGCTGGGCTGGTATGGGGGTAGAGAAGCGCCGGGCCTGGTTCCAGGAGGATGACAGCATCCGCGAGGCGGGCACCCAGCAGCGGGACTATATCAGCGCCGTGGAGGTGTGGGCCGAGTGCTTTGGTAACGACCCCCACCGCTTCCCCCGGCAGGACCGCGCCGAGGTCAATACGATCCTGCGGCAGCTGCAGGGCTGGAAGGAGGAGCCGAGGCGGCAGCGCTGCGGGCCGTATGGGCAGCAGACGCGCTTCCGCCGTGTCCCATAACGAGAGGTACAGAGTGCGACGCGACTGCGACAAGAGGTACAAAAGGGGGTGGGGCTTGTCCCATTTGTCCCTCTCGTGTCGCAGTCGTGTGGTACGGATAAAATCCAACAGCGGCAAAGGCCCGGCGGCTTTTGTCCCTCTTGTACCACAGTGCATAAAGAAATATTTGAATTAGGCAGAAAAACACCCCCGCAACCCGCCTAATGCGCGTATATCTACACGCGCGCGAGAGTTCTGCGACACGGGGGACACCGCTTTTAGGAGGCACCTATGGAAAAGACCGTGGAGGCATATCTCCGCCGCCGGGTGAAGGAAGCCGGGGGACTCGCTTTGAAACTGGTGTGCCCTGGATGGACCGGCGTACCGGATCGCCTCATACTCATGCCGGGGGCCCGTGTCTACTTCGCGGAGACAAAGGACTTCGGCAGAACCCCAAAGCCCCGACAGCGCTATGTTCATGGTAGGCTTCGGGCCCTGGGCTTTCTGGTATTCGTGCCGGACAGCAAACCGGCCGTGGATGCCATGATGGTGCGTATTTTAGGGGAGGCCAGAGAGGCATGAAGTACACACCCCACCCGTATCAGGAATATTGCATTGACTACTTACTGAGCCACCCGGCAGCCGGCCTTTTCCTGAAGCCCGGCATGGGTAAAACTTCCGTTGCGCTGACGGCGGCGGACCGGCTTTTGTATGATACCTTCGAGGCCACGCGGGCCCTGGTGATCGCGCCGCTGCGGGTGGCGGAGGACACCTGGAGCCGGGAAAGCGAAAAGTGGGACCACCTACGGCATCTCCGGGTGAGCCGGGTGCTGGGCGACGTGAAAGAGCGGCGGGCGGCGCTGCGGGCGGATGCGGATATTTACTGCATCAACCGGGAGAACGTGGATTGGCTGGTAAAGCTGTACGGCACGGATTGGCCGTTTGACCTGGTCATTGTGGATGAGCTGTCCAGCTTCCGAAACCCCAGCGCCCGGCGCTTTCGGGCACTTCGGAAGGTGCGGCCCCTGGTGAAGTACCTGTGGGGCCTGACCGGGACACCCCGGCCACGGAGCCTTTTGGACCTCTGGGCCCAGGTCTATCTTCTGGACCGGGGGGAGCGCCTGGGGCGGACCTTCACCGAGTACAAGCGGAACTATTTCAGCCCCGGCCGCCGGAACGGGTATGTGATTTATGAGTGGGTCCCCCGGCCTGGGGCGGAGGATGAGATATACGGGCGGATCTCCGACATCTGCATCAGCCTGGAGACCAAGGGGAACCTGCAGATGCCGGAGCTGGTCGAAACCGTCCGGCCGGTCAAGCTGTCCCCGGAGGCCCGGAGCCTATACGACAGCATGGAGCGGGAGGCGCTACTGAAGCTGGTGGGCACGGTGATTGACGCCGGGAGCGCCGCAGCGGTCAACGGAAAGCTGTTGCAGATCGCGGGCGGCGCGGTCTACGACGAGGACCACGTGGCCCACGAGCTGCATACTGAAAAGCTGGATGTTCTGGAGGACGTCTTGGAAGAGGCGGCGGGGGAGCCGGTCTTGGTGGCCTACCGCTACCAGCACGAGCGGGACCGTATCATGGCCCGGTTCCCCCAGGCGGTCCAGCTGAAGGACAGAGAGACCATCGCCGCCTGGAACCGGGGGGAGATACCGCTGCTTTTGGTACACCCGGCAGGGGCCGGGCATGGCCTGAACCTCCAGGACGGCGGGCACATCATTGTGTGGTTCGGCCCGATCTACGACCTGGAGCTGTGGGAGCAGACCAGGGACCGCCTTTACCGACAGGGGCAGCGGTCCACCACCAGCATGATAACCCTGGTGGTCGAGGGGACCGTGGAAGAGGACGCTATGCGTTCACTGGCCGTAAAGGACGACGGGCAGACGGCCATGATGGAGGCCATCAAGGCCAGAATTAAGAAATTGGAGGACGGTGTAGCATGAGAGAAGCATTGAACATGGCGGCGGTCAAGGAGACATACACTGACGAGCTCATCCGGGAGAATGCCCGGCTGGCGGTGCAGCATGAGGCGGACCGGCAACGGGTGGAGCTGCTGTCCGAGCGGGCGGCCCAGGCCGACCAGCTGGAGGCGGAGCTTACGGAGGCCCAGAGCCAAATCCTGGACCTGCAGGCGGGGGCCAACGCGGGGAAGAACCTGGCCGATAAGCTGCTGCGGGCGGTCTCGGACCTTCATTTTGTGATGGCCGGGGGTGACCCCTGCAAGGTGTGCGGAAAGGTCTGCATGATGGGCACTACGAAGTGCGAGCCCGTGTGGAAGGGCGAGAAAGCGGAGGGTTGACTATGAACTGGAAGCGGGAGGCGGCTGATAAGCTGCGGAATTATGAGGCCCACCGGGAGGCCCTGGACAGTATCCCCAAGGAGATCAAAAGGCTGGAGCTGGCCTACGCCGGTATCCGCAGCGCCACCACAGACGCCACCCCGGTTTCCGGCGGCGGGAATACCCGCGAGGACTCCATGCTGTCCAACATCGTCCACCGGGACGAGCTGAAGCGGAGGCTGAAGGAGGCCAAGCTGTGGGTGTCCGTGGTGGACCGGGCCCTGGAGGTCCTGGACGATGAAGAGCGGCTGGTGCTGGATCGGTTCTACATCCACCGCGCAAAGGGGGCCGCCGCGGAGCTGTGCGACCGGCTGAACCTGGAGAAAAGTGCGGTCTATGACCGGCGGGACAAGGCCCTGCGGCATTTCACTCTGGCCCTTTACGGGGTGACGGAGACGGAGTGAAAAAGTCCGGAAAAAAACCGGAAGATTTTTTGCGATCCCCGTGCTATAATGCTATCGTGTAAAATCCTGACACAGCCAGGCGGCCCCCGCTTTTGGGGGCCGTCATTTTTTTTGAAGGGAGGTTCTGGGCCCCGCGTTTTCTCCTTTGCGCGGCGGCATGGTCCGGGCTGGCAGCGGTCGCCAACGCCACCGGCGGCGGACACACCAACGAAAAGGAGTCATCGAAAATGGATATGCAGCTGGTGACAAAGAAGCTGACAGAAATCCATCCATACAAGAGGAACCCCCGGAAGAATGAGGCCGCCGTGGCGGCGGTGATGGAGAGCATTCAGCAGTGTACCTACATCGCCCCCATCATCGTCGACGAGGATGGCATCATCCTGGCCGGAGACACCCGGTATCGGGCTTTGAAGCGGCTGAAGCGGAAAGAGGCCGAGGTCATCGTCAAGGCCGGGCTGTCTGAGGAACAGAAGCGGAAATACCGGCTTCTGGACAATAAGACGAATGAGCTGGCGGGCTGGGACCTGGACCTGCTGGAGGGCGAGCTGGAGGGCTTGGACTTCGGAGGTCTGGACCTGGACTGGGGCCTTGGAAGCGGGGAGGAAGCGGCGAGTTCGGAAAAAGCCGGCGACTTCTCCCGGTCCGAGTTCGAGTACTCCCAGCAGTACGGTGTGACCGTCATCCTGAAGGATGAAGTCGAGCAAGAGGCGTGCTACAACAAGCTGCGTGGCATGGGCTATGACTGCCGGGTGGTGACCGTATGACACGGATAGAGGTCCACAACCGCGTCAGCGACTTCAACAGCTATCGGGCGGCCAGGGTGAAGAGCCTGTTCAATGCGGAGAACGGCTGCAACTTCGACTTGGAGATCGACGCAGACCTTTCCGGGGAATGGGGCATCGGTGTCGTGGTGGGGCCGTCCGGTTCCGGCAAGACCTCCATTGGGCGCACCATCTTCGGGGAGGATAAAATCTACGACTACACTCAGGGCTGGGCCCAGGACAAGCCGGTGATTGACTGCATCGCCCCGGACGGGGACTTCAACGAAGTGACCGGGGCCCTGGCAAATGTCGGCCTGGGCTCGGTTCCCTCCTGGCTGCGCCCCTTCCGGGTGCTGTCCAACGGTGAGCAGTTCCGCGTGGGCCTGGCCCGGATCATCTGCGAGAAGCCCCAGGAGATCGTCATCGACGAGTTCACCTCCGTGGTGGACCGGCAGATAGCCCGGATCGGCTCCCAGGCGTTTCAAAAGGCATGGCGGCGGGGAAACCCCGGAGGGAAGGTGGTGTTGCTCACCCCACACTATGACATTCTGGACTGGATTCAGCCGGATTGGGTCATCGACACAAAGACGAGGACCTTTGAACGTGGGGTTCCCCGACAGCGGCCAACCATTGAGCTCACGATATGGAAGGTCGACCAAAGTTACTGGAAGTATTTTAAACCGCATTATTATTTAGACCTCCCCATGCCCGTGGCTGGGGAGTATTTCATCGGGACCGTGGACGGGGAGCTGGCTTGCCACATGGCGGTGGCTCCCCGGTTTGAGGTGCGGGGCTACCGGGGCACTCGCCTGGTTACTATGCCGGAATGGCAGGGGGCGGGTGTCGGTATGCGGTTTCTTAATTGGGTGGCCGAGTACCACAAGCAGGGCTGCGGCCGTGGCGGGCATAAATACCCGCTTTATTTCCACACAAGTCATCCCCAGATGTGCGCTGCTCTTCGCCGGAGCCCGAAGTGGACACAGTGCTCTGCTGTGCTTTACGGCGGGAACAAGGCGAAGTCGGCGGCGACCATCCAGAACTCCAGAGTGCGGCACGGCAAAAAGGGCATCGGCTCCGGCTACGGGGGCCATTTCCGGGCGGTGCAGGGCTTCAAGTATGTGGGGGAGGCGGAGTGATGAAGATTTTTCTTTGCGGTCAGAGGACCTTTGGGAAAGAAGTGTGCCGGGCGCTGCTGGCGGCCGGGCATGAGATCGTCGGCGTGGCCCCGGCTCCGCCGCAGAAGCGGAAGGATAAGCTGCACGGCTTCGCGGCCGTTCAGGGCCTGCCGCTGGTGACAGACTGCAAGAGCCTGGTGTCCAGCTTCATCCCGGACGGGACGGAGCTGATCGTGGCCGCACACTCGCACTGGCTGATTTCCGGGCAGTGCCTGTCCAGGGCCCGATATGGCGGGATTGGGTTTCACCCGTCCCTGCTCCCCCGGCACCGGGGGAAAGACGCCGTCCGCTGGGCGGTCCACATGGGGGACTATGTCTCCGGCGGGACCGTGTACCGGCTGACTGATAAGACCGACGGCGGCGACATCCTGCGCCAAGAGCTGGTGTGGATTCAGCCGGGGTGGAGCTACCACGACCTGTGGGCGGCGATCTTCCCGGTGGGGGTCCGGCTGCTGGTGGAAACCGTGCGGGACCTGGAGAACGGGACCGCCCAGGGGACCGAGCAGGACGAGCGCTGCGCCACCTGGGAGCCGTCATGGGATAGGCCCCGGCTGGAGCGGAAGGAGCTGCTGGCCCTGGGCGGCAGCGTCCCGGTGTCCGATTCGGACACAATTCCCCCGGAATGCGTGGACTGCATCCGGGACTGTGCCTGGTGCACCTACAACATCGCGGACCCGGAGACTTATCATAGACGATAGACAGAGCGGCCCGCTTTCGGGAGGAAGGTGGTGGTATGGCCAATGCGGAAAACTTGAAGAGAGGCAAAGCCACACAGTTCAAGAGCGGCGAGGACGCAGCGGAGAACGGCAAGAAGGGCGGCACCGCCTCCGGGGCTTCCCGGCGGCGGAAGCGGGCCATGCGCCAGGCGGCGGCCATGCTGCTGAATACGCAGATCCCGGCAAACGTGCGGACCCCGTTCATGGGGACCGTTAAGACCCTGCTGGACGCCTTCGGCTACGAGCTGAAGGACGCCACCTACCAGGACGCGCTTCTTGCCGGTATCATGCTGGAAGCTATGAAAGGCGACGTCAGGGCGGCGGAGTTCATCCGGGATACTGCCGGGGAGAGCCCTGTCTTGGATATTCGGAAGGCCGAATTGAAACTGCGCCACGAAGAATTGGATTTCAAGCGGGAGCAGCTCACCGGGGCCGCCGCCTCTGGGGTCAAGAATAATCTGCTGGAGGCCATCATGCAGACGGAAGAGGTTGACACGGATGATCTACCAGAAGTTGAGTAAACGCCAGAAGCTGGCTATGCTTTGGTGGCAGCAGCCCCGCTTCCGTGGCCGGGACGTCCTTCTGTGTGATGGCTCCATCAGGTCCGGCAAAACGGTGTGCATGACCGTCGGGTTCATCCTCTGGAGCATGGCGACTTTCAACGGGGAGCGGTTCGCTTTGTGCGGCAAGACCATCGAGAGCCTGCGGCGCAACGTGGTCCTGAACCTCCGGGATTGGGTGCCGCCGGAGCTGACTATCGTGGAACGCCGGTCAGAGAACAAGCTGATTATTTCAGACGGTCTGGGGCGGGAGAACACCTACTTCCTGTTCGGCGGCCGGGACGAGAGCTCCTATATGCTGATCCAAGGCATTACCCTGGCTGGGGCCCTGCTGGACGAGGTGGTGCTCATGCCCCGGTCCTTCGTGGAACAGGCCCTTGCCCGGTGCTCCATCAAGGGGAGCAAGATATGGTTCAACTGCAACCCGGAAGGCCCCGAACACTGGTTTTATAAAAACTGGATCGAGGGCGACAACCCGAAGAAGATGAACGCGCTTCACCTTCACTTCACTATGGACGATAACCCGGCGCTGGCCCCGGAGGTCCGGGCCCGCTATGAACGGCAGTTTTCCGGGGTGTTCTACGACCGCTATATCCTGGGGCTGTGGGTGGTGGCCGAGGGGCTGATCTACACCATGTTCAACCGGGATTTTCATGTGGTGCCGGATAAGCCCCGGCCATACGAGCGGTATTATATCTCCGTGGACTACGGCACCGCCAACCCCACCAGCATGGGGCTTTGGGGCAAGGCCCAGGGGAAATGGTATCGCATTCGGGAGTACTACTACGACAGCCGGAAGGTGGGCCGCCAGCTGACGGACGAGGAATACTACGCCGAGCTGGAGAAGCTGGCCGGGGGCCTGCCGATCCGGGCGGTCATCGTGGACCCGTCAGCCGCCAGCTTCATAGAGGCCATCCGGCGGCACGGCCGGTTCTATGTGGAGAAAGCCTCTAACTCTGTCCTGGATGGTATTCGCAACGTCGCCACCAGGCTTAAAACGGGGGAGATTTTCTTCTGTGAGGGCTGCCAGGACTGTATCCGGGAGTTCCAGCTCTACCGCTGGGACGAAAAGGCGGGCGTTGACCGGCCCATCAAAGAAAACGACCACGCTATGGACGATGTGCGCTACTTCGTCCACAAGGTATTCGGGCCGGACATTTTCAGCATCGGCCCCGTGGAGCGGGAGGCGCATTATGTTTGAGCAGCAATATGTGTTAGGGAAAATTGAACAGTGGGCGGAGAAGCTGCCATACCGCACCCTGCGGATTGAGGTGGAGCTTCCGGGGCAATCTCTTACTCTGGAAAAGAGCAAGGCCCCGGCCATTGGATTTAATACGGCCTGCGGAATGCGGAAGAAGGAGGTGGTGCGCCGTGGTGGTGCTTAATCTGCGGGGCGACTGTCTGGCCCGCACAGCAACGAATTTTCAGCAGGGCATGACCGACAAGCGCTTCTTGGAGCTGGAAATCAGGGCCTGGCTGCATTCTCCGGCGCGGAAGCGGCAGCTGGCGGCGGAGGCGTACTATGACGGGGCCCAGGACGTGCTTCACCGCCGCCGGGTTGCGCTGGACGATGACGGGCACATCAAGGTCCTGGACCACCTCCCCAACAACCGGCTTGTCAATAACATCTACGCCAAGATGGTCGACCAAAAGACGAACTATTCTTTTGGACGGCCATTTTCTTTCGACACGGAGGACAAAGGGTATGCGAAAGCCCTGAACTCCGTGCTGGGGCCCAAGTTCCGCCGGGTAATGCGGAACGTGGGGGAGGGCGCATGGATCGGCGGGAAGTGCTGGCTGTTTCCGTACTACGAGGGCGGAGAGCTGGCTTTTAAGCGCTTCCCGGCTGACGAGGTCCTGCCTTTCTGGGCGGATGCCGACCACACGGTCCTGGACGCGGCGGTCCATGTCTATGCTGTCCTGGAGTACGACGAAACGGAAGTGGCGAATGACGTCGTAAAGGCGGAGGTCATGCACGGCGGCGGGGTGGACTGCTTCATTCTTCGGGATGACGGCACCCTGGAGCCGGACCCGGAGGCCCGGTCCGGGCCCTACATCACCGCGCCCGACCCGGAGACCGGAGAGGAAACGGGGTATAACTGGGAGCGCATCCCCCTGGTGTGCTTCAAATCCTCCCAGCATGAGATCCCGCTGCTGTCCAAGGTGAAGTGTCTGCAGGACGCCTACAACAGCATCGTTTCCAACTTCGCCAACCAGATGGAAGAGGACGTGCACAGCACCATCCTTGTCATCAAGAACTACGACGGGGAGGACCTGGGCCGTGTCCGGGCCAACCTCGCCACCTATGGTATCATCAAGGTCCGGTCCTTCGAGGGCTCCGAGGGCGGCGTGGACACCCTGCAGATCGAGGTCAACTCCGAGAACTACAAGACGCTGCTCTCCATCCTGAAGGACGCCATCATCGAAAACGCCAGGGGCTACGACGCCAAGGATGACCGCATGAGCGGGAACCCGAACCAGATGAATATTCAGTCGATGTATTCCGACATCGACCTGGACGCCAACGGTATAGAAACCGAGTTCCAGGCCGCTATGGAGGAGCTCTTGTGGTTCGTAAACCGGCACCTCGCCAATACCGGGAAAGGGGATTTCGAGGGCACGGAGGTCAAGGTCATTTTTGACCGGGACGTGCTCATCAACGAGACCGAGGCCATCAACAACTGCAAGGCTTCCGTGGGTATCCTCTCCGATGAGACCATCGTGAAGATGCACCCCTGGGTCACTGACCCGGAGCAAGAGCTCCAGCGCATCAAGAAGGAAAAGGAAGAGGCTATGGCAGATCCGTACCAGGCCGCTTTCCTTGCCAACCGGCAGGGCTCCGGGGGCTCCGGCGGCCCGGTGAATGCGGACGGCGGTGGTGACGATGGCAACGAGTAATCTTCGGCGAAACGGGGACTATTGGGCCCGGCGCATGAAGAATATGGAGGACGCGCTGCTCGACCAGTCCTATGCCTACGTCGAAAACCTGGATGAACAGTTCCGAGCGGCGGAAGCCGAGATCGAGCGGCAGCTCTCCGCCTGGTATCAGCGCTTTGCCGACAACAATGAAATTTCCCTGGCGGAAGCCCGGAAGCTCCTGAACAGCAGCGAGCTGGCGGAGTTCCGGTGGACCGTGGAAGAGTACATCAAGCACGGCGAGGAAAATGCGCTCACCGGGGCCTGGATGAAAGAGCTGGAAAATGCCAGCGCCAGGGTGCACATCTCCCGCCTGGACGCTTTGAAAATCCAGCTCCAGCAGCAAGCCGAGCTCCTATACTCCAACCAGCTCGATGCGCTGGATGCGGCCGCCCGGCAGACCTACACCGGCAGCTTCTACCACACGGCCTACGAGATACAGCGGGGGCTTGGTGTGGGGTGGACCATGCAGGCCATCAACGAGAGCGCGATCCAGAAGGTCCTATCCCGGCCCTGGACTACCGACGGCCAGACATTTCGGGACCGCTGCTGGACCAACAAGCAGGGCCTGGTAAATAGCGTGAACACGCAGCTCACTCAGATGATTGTCCGGGGTGAAAGCGCGGACCGGGCGATTTCGGCGATCTCCAAGCAGTTTGAGGTCTCCCGCTCCAAGGCGGGCCGCCTGGTGATGACCGAGAGCGCCTATTTCTCCAGCGCGGCGCAGAAAGACTGCTTCACCTCCCTGGGGGTGGAGCGATATGTGCTCGTGGCGTCTTTCGACCATGATACCTGTGAGCTGTGCGGGGCGCTGGACGGAAAAGTGTTCAAAATGTCGGAGTACCAGGTGGGGGTCACGGCTCCGCCGTTTCATCCCTGGTGCCGGTGCTGCACGGCCCCATACTACGAGGACATGGCGGGCATCGGCGAACGCTGGGTGCGGAACGAGGACGGCACCACCGGCAAGGTCCCGGCCGGAACCACCTTCGAGGAATGGAAGAACGGGCATATAAAATCGGGGGTTGCAGCGCAGAGCGGACCTGGTATAATGGACTCAGTAGAACAGGCGGTCGGGGCGAAAAAAGGGGCTCCCATTGGCCTGGATACCGCCATCACCGGGGCAAACCCAAATTTCTCTTCCGCCCAGGGCTACCGGGTGAACTGCCAAAGGTGTGTGCAGACCTTCGAGCTCCGGCGGAGGGGCTACAATGTCATAGCAAAACCGAAGCCCCGGTCTGGCAATCAGATCTTCTGGGGCTCGGAGTGCTTCGTGGATGCCGCTGGGCAGCCCACCAGCTACACCTTCAATTTGACGGAGGCCGCTGTGAAGCGGGAGCTGGCGGCGGCCCCAGACGGGGCCCGTTACGGCATTTACATCAAGTGGAAAGGCCGGCCGCCGACCGCCCACGTATTTATCGCGGAGAAGTCTGGCGGAGTGGTCCGCTACCTGGACCCGCAGAACGGCAACATGGATGCCTCCGGCTATTTTGCCAGGGGCTCTAAAGGCCATTTCGGATTTTTCCGCATGGATGACAAGCAGATCACGACCGACCAGGGTATTATTTCCGCGACTGTGGAGGTGAAAAAGCCATGACCGAGGAACGGGCAAGAGAAATCCTGCAGGAATACCGGGAAACCGATGAAGAGACCGGCCAGACCTACGGGTTGACGGTCAAGCGCTGCCTTTCCGCTGAAGGGGCGCAGTTCGTGTTTCTGTGCGCCCTGGAGGGAGATCCCGACCAGGAAGTGGAGTACGCCGTTGTGAAGGCAACGGAGGATGTCGTTGTGGTGCCCGCATAGCACCACGGAAAACTGAATCGTTGATGAAAGCACCGAGCTGAACAGCCCGGTGCTTTTTTCATACAAAAATACCGCTGACCCGGCGGATACAGCAGGGTGGCCGCTATACGGGGACTGGCCCGGTGAACAAGGACGGCGGCAGAAAGGAGCCAGATATGAAATTGCAGTGGTTGAAGGACATCCTGGGAGACAGCTACACCGAGGAGCAGGACGCCAAGGTGTGCGCCGCCCTGGGGGAGCGGTTCGTGGCCCGGACCGACTTCAATGACAAGGTCTCGAAGCTCAAGGAGGCCGAGGCCCAGGTCACGCAGCTCAACACGGCGATCAAGACCCGCGACACACAGCTGGAAGAGCTGCGGAAGGCTGCCGGGGACAACGCCGAGCTGCAGAAGCAGATCGACACCCTTACCCAGCAGAGCAAGGCCGACAAGGCCAGCTATGAAAAGGAGCTGGCAAGTATCCGGCTGACTGCGGCCGTGGACGCGGAGCTCACCGCCGCCGGTGCCCGGAACAATGTCGCTGTCCGTGCTGTCCTGGCTGACTTCCTGAAAGACGCCAAGATCGTGGACGGCAAGGTTTCTGCCAAGGTGGGGGACGAGACCGTTACCCTGGCCGCCAAGGTGGACGCGCTGAAGAAGGACGCTGCGACGGACTTCCTCTTTGCCTCTGCTGGTAAAGGCGGCGGGAAGTACGAGGGCTGGAAGCCCGGCGAGGGCGGGGACGGCCGGAAGCCCGGCGCGGAGAAGAAGCCCTCGGAGATGACCTACACTGAGCTGGCGGAGTATCTGGCCGCGAACCCCGACGCCAAGCTGGACAACTGAGAGGTGCAGACATGAAGAACATCACCGTCCCGACACGCACCGTGTCATTCGAGGACGCCTTGCGAAATCTGGCGTCCCGGCTGACCGGCAAGCCCGCCTCCGTGCTGCCCCGCACCCAGGAGGGTGTCGTGCAGTACCTGGCGGACACGCTCCCCAGCGTGGATGCGCTGGCGGAAGCGATCACCAAGGAAGTGCTTGCCCGTATGGCGGCCGTAGAGCCCCCCACGTCGGCCGATGGGAGCTCCGGGGGTACGGATACCCAGGAGCCCGCAGAAACCGACACGGAGGCCGACACGGCCGACACGGAGCCCCCCAAGGGCCGCAAGCGTAAGACCAAAACCGAGTAACAGAAAGGATGACTGACAATGGCTAACACCAAGTTCGATTCCAAGAGCTTCAATCCCCAGGCGTTCAAGTACTCCGTCGACCGGGTGCCCCGGACCCGGCTGAATGAGATGCGGAAGTCCCGCGCCCTGGCCGGGAACCCTGACATCCGGGATGTGTTCAGCTCCCAGAGCGGAACCGCTTATGCCCGGATCGCCATGCGGGGCCTGCTGGACGGCGACGCCGTGAACTACGACGGCCAGACCGACATCACCGCCACCACCACCAAGACCTTCGAGCAGGGCGTTGTCGCTATCGGCCGGGCCAAGGCGTGGACCGAGAAGGACTTTTCCTACGACATCACCGGCGGCGTCGACTTCATGGACAACGTGGCCCAGCAGGTGGCCGAGTACTGGCAGGACGTCGACCAGGATACCCTTCTGGCCGTCCTTAAGGGTGTCTTTTCCATGACCGGCGGCAAGAGCGCGGAGTTCGTGCAGCTGCACACCTACGAGGTGGCGGGCAATATGGAGGCCACCACCATGAACAGTGCCACCGCCCAGGCTTGCGGCGACCGCAAGCGCCGGTTCACCCTGGTGTTCCTGCACTCCGTGGTAGCCACCAACCTGGAGAACCTGAACCTCCTGACCGCGCTCAAGTACACCGACAAGGACGGCGTGACTCGTGACCTCACCCTCTACTCCTGGAACGGCAAGCTGGTGGTCGTGGACGACGGTATGCCCGCCGAGGCTGGCTACTTCCCCGCTGACTCCACCACCGAGGGGGCCCTCCAGGTCAAGGCTTCTGGCGCTACTGACGGCCAGATCAACCAGGCGGAGGTCACCCCCTACTTTGGGGAGGGCACCCCTGCGGCGGACAGCTATGTGGTGCCTGGCACCCGGTACACCAGCTATGTGCTGGGCGACGGCGCGATCAGCTATGAGGACCTGGGCGTGAAAGTGCCCTACGAGATGGCCCGCGACCCCAAGAAGAACGGCGGCGAGGACACCCTCTACACCCGGCAGCGTAAGGCTTTCGCTCCCTTCGGCATCAGCTACGAAAAGACCAGCCAGGCCACTCTCTCCCCCACGGATGCAGAGCTGGCCAACGGTGCCAACTGGTGCCTGGTCCATTCCGGTGAGACTGACGAGGAGGACCGCTCTTACGTCGCCCACAAGGCGATCCCCATCGCCCGCATCCTCTCCAGAGGCTAAAGCTCATGGAGGGCGTGTATGAGGCCGTGGTGGCCCGGCTCTCCATGCTGGGCTATACCGTCACGGATGCCGATAAAGCCGGCCTGGAATACCTGATCCATAAGTGTGAAGTGGACATCCTGACAAACATCAACCACCGGGAGCTTCCGAAGGGCCTCTTTTACACGCTGGTGGATATGGTCGCCGGGCAATTCCTTTTCAACAAAAAGGCCGCTGGCGGGCTGGAGGGCTTCGACTTCGATGCCCCCGCCAAGAGCATCACGGAGGGTGACATCTCCGTGACCTTCGCCGGGGCCAGCGATGGGGCCAGCAGCGCGGAGAGCCGATTCGACGCGCTGCTGGACCGCCTTATGCACCCGCCGGACAGCGTTCTGGCGGCGTTCAGGAGGTTGCGATGGTAATCAATAACCCGGCCTATAAAAAGGCCATTCAGAGCCTTTGGGACGGCCGTGCCACGGTAACGGTGCGCGTCGGGAGGCTCAATGAAGCCACCGGCCGCACGGAGCCGGTGGAACAGGTCACGGTGAAAGACGCCGCCTGTCGGCTCTCACACAAAACCGTTACCACCACCGAGCCCACCGAGGAAGCGGCGCTGGTGGCGCAGACCGTGGTGCTCTACATTGACCCCTCCGTGGAGATCCCGGAGGGGTCAAAAATCACCGTGACCCAGAACGGCGTCACCCGTGATTATGAGCAGAGCGGAAAAGCGGCTGTGTTCACCTACCACAAGGAGGTCCCCCTGGAGCTCTTCAAGGAGTGGGCGTAATGCGGTGGGGGAGCGTGGACTACCGGCAACTCCAAAAGCTGCGCGACAACCTGGCGAAGCTGGAGAGCGTGGACATGGACAAGTTCTGTCGGGATATGTCAAAAGAGCTGGCGGCCCGGCTGCTGGCCCTGGTGATCCCCCGGACGCCGGTGGGGCAATACCCAAAGGGCCGCGGAAAGAAAGGCGGGACCCTGCGCCGGGGCTGGACGGCCAAAACGGATGCGGAGGCCGCCACTGGCGGGACAAAGGTTGACCCGAAGGCTTACGCGAACTCGCTGCCGGTGTTCAAGCGGGGACGGACCTTCTACATCGAGGTCATCAACCCCGTAAAATATGCCAGCTATGTGGAGTTCGGCCACCGCACACGGGGCGGAAAGGGCTGGGTCGCCGGTCAATATTTCCTGACCTTGTCAGAGCGGGACCTGGAGCGGGTGTCCCCGGCTGTCCTGGAAAAGGAGCTGGAGAAGCTGCTGCGGAGGGTGTTCAATGTCTGAAATCAGTTTTAGCAGTATCTATGACGGCGTGAGCCTTGCGCTTCACGCCGCCTTTCCTTCCGTACAAGTGCACGGGGGGAACGTAAAGCAGGGGCTGAACCCTGGGGACCTGAACGTGATTATGCCCTCCGCCGGGAATACCCGCCAGGTAGGGACGCGCTTTCTCCGCACCCCGACCCTGGACGTGATCTACTACCCGAAAGAGGGAATGGCGGAGTGCTGCGAGGTGGCGGAAACGCTGGCCCATGTCCTGGAGGACATCACCACCCCGGAGGGGGACCTCGTACACTGTACCAGCTGCGAATGGTCCGTTGAAGAGGGTGTGCTGCATGTCCTCGTGGAATACGACCACCACGTTTATACCCCCAGAGAACAGGACCTCATGGAAACCTTGGACCTTGAAATGGAGGGGTAAAAATGGCACAGGCCAAGACAACGAAAACCGAAGCGGCCGCCGCTGCTGCCACCTATACTGTGGACCAGCTGGCGGCCTCCAAGAGATATGCCAACCGGCGGGACCTCATCCGGGCCCTGCTGGACAGCGGCAAACACTACACCTTGGACGAGGTGGACCGTTTGATCGAGAGTTACATGAAAGGACAGGTGAAGTAATATGGCCCTCGGCGGAGGAACCTGGCTCACCCAGAATAAGACCCTGCCCGGTTATTACTGCAACTTCTCCAGTGTGGCACGGGCATCCGCTACGCTTTCCGACCGCGGATACGCAGCAGCCCCCTTTGAGCTGGACTGGGGACCGGAGGGGGAGGTTTTCGCCGTGACTTCCGGCGACTTCCAGAAGAACAGCAAGAAGATTTTTGGCTATGCCTATACGGACCCGGCCATGCTGCCGCAGCGTGAGATTTTTACCCACGCGACCACGGTTTATTGCTACCGGCTGGGCACCGGGGCGGTCAAGGCAAAGTGTACCCTGGCAACGGCGAAGTACGGCGGGACCAGGGGCAACAGCATCACCATCGTGGTGGCGGCCAACGTGGACAACGAGGACGCCTGGGACGTGAGCACCATCGTGGACGGTGTTTCCGCCGAGACCCAGACGGTGGAGCAGGCAGCGGACCTGGTGAGCAACGATTGGGTGGACTTCATCACTACGGCCACGCTGGAGGCCACGGCGGGAATGCCCCTGACCGGGGGCAGCAACGCCACGACCATTGACGGCGAGGCGCACCAGGCATTTCTGGACAAGATCGAGCCCTACTCCTTCAACGCGCTCTGCTGCCCGGCGTCGGATGCGACCACCGTGCGGCTCTACCAGCAGTTCTGCAGCCGTGTCCGGGACGAGGTCGGCAGCAAGTTCCAGCTGTCCGCCTGGCAGCCTACCACGGCGGACTATGAAGGCATCATCGGCGTTTGGAATACGGTCACCCACCCGGAGATCGCCAATGTCCCCTCGCACTACCTGGTCTATTGGGTGGCCGGGGCAGAGGCCGGCTGCGCGGTGAACAAGTCGCTCACCAACTTCAAGTATGACGGCGAGCTGACTATCGACACCAACTACAGCCAGACGGAGCTGGAGGCCGCCCTGAAGGCGGGCAAGTTCATGTTCCACAACGTGAACGGCGACGTGCGGGTGCTGGAGGACATCAACACCCTGCTCACCCTGTCCGACACCAAGGGCGAGATCTTCCAGAGCAATCAGACCATTCGTGTCTGCGACCAGATCGCCAATGACACCGCTGTGCTGTTCGCTACCAAGTACCTGGGCAATGTTCCCAACGACGCCAGCGGCAGAGCCTCCCTGTGGGGTGACATCACCAAGCTCATCCAGAACCTGAACGACATCCGGGCGGTGGAGAACTTCGACCCGGAGATCGTGACCTGTGAGCAGGGCGATACCAAGAAGGCGGTGCTCTGCATCGTCAACGGCCTGAACGTGGTGAACGCGATGGCCCAGCTCTATATGAGCGTCATCATCCAGTAAGGGAGGGAGAAAAATGTCTAAGGCGACTATGAACACCCAGGACGCCGTCAGCGCCAACTTCGCGGAGTGCTTCGTCACCATCGACGGGACCCGCTACTCCATGCTGATGGCGAAGGAGTTCGAGGGTAAGGCCACCGTGAACACCAAGGAGGTCTACAAGCTGGGCAACCCGGTGGTGGGCCACAAGGCCCAGACGATGGCGCTGGCCTTTTCCATGACCATCTACAAGTGCACGGAGATTTTCGACACGGTGGTGGAGCAGTTCCTCAAGACCGGCGTAATGCCCACCTTCACGGTGCAGACCTCCAACGACGATCCGGCCACCTCCGTGGGCCGGAGCACCAAGATTTACAACGACTGCATCCTGGACGGCGACGTGCTGCTCTCCATGTTCAACGCGGAGGGGGACTTCGTGGAGCAGACCATCGAGGGCTACTGCGACAGCTTCACCCGCCCGGAGCAGTACACCAACCCGTCCTATATGTAAGGGCGGCCGGAGACAAGGAGGAAAAATCCAATGAGTAACCTGTCCGCGTTTATGCGCGCCAATGTGCAGCAGATCGAGAACCACAAGTATGTCGCCTCCCCCCGCATTCGGGGGGAGGATGGCAAGCCCGTGGAGTGGGAAATCTGCTGCATTTCCGCTGACGAGTATGCCCGCATCCGGTCCTCGTGCATCCGCCAGGTGCCGGTGCCGGGCAAAAAGAACCAGTTCGCCACCCAGGTCGACACCTACGCCTTCCAGACCAAGGTGTGCGCCCGGTGCACGGTATTCCCGGACCTCAACGACGCCGCGCTCCAGAACGACTGGGGCGTTGTGAAACCGGAGGAGCTGCTGGGGAAGCTGCTGATCGGCGGCGAGTTCGACGACTATGTGACCGAGGTGTTCCAGCACAACGGCTTCAAGACCGACGACGAGCTGGTAGAAGAGGCAAAAAACTAATCCTGGACGGTGACCCGGAGGCGAACTATGCTCACTTCTGCTTGCAGAAGTGGGGCTGGGAGCCGTCCAAGTTTTTAGACTTGCCTGTCCTGGAGCGGGCCGTGGTAATCGCCTCCATAAACGTCCGCTGCGAGGCGGAACGGAAAAAGGAAGCGGAGCTAAAGCAGAAGGCCCGGAGGAGCCGGGGAAAGAGGCGGTAAGCGGTTGACACTTTCCGGTGCGTCCGGTATGATGTGGGCATACATTCCACAACGGAGGGTGTGTCGGTATGAGCTTATTCAAGCCTAAAATGGACCCGGCCATCAAGGCAAAGGCCGAGCGGCCGGGTGTCCTGGTGTTCGTATCTGTTCCCTGCGTATCCGGCCTGCCGGTGCCAGAAAAGACGATGGCTCAGGTGTACTACTTCGAGGACCACCTTGAAATCGACGCCGGGGGCACAGAGTACAACCTGACCCTCGAAAAAGTACAGGAAATTGCGATTCAAACCCATGTGGAGCAGCAGACCCAAGCGGTGAGCAGCGTGGGGGGTGCCATGCTGGGAGCTGCCATCGCCGGTCCCATCGGGGCCGCCATCGGAGGAAGAGCGAAGGAAAAGAAGATTCAAAGCACGACGTCTTTCCTCGTGGTCTCCTATACCGGAAAAGATGGCGCTCCGGCCTATATCGCCTTTGACGCACTCTACACCCCCAAATGTGCGGACATAGTCAAGCTGTTCCAAAAGCGCCCCCGGCAAACGGGGAAAATCGAACTTTAAGCAGCGGCCACCCTCCCAGGTGCGGGAGGGTGGCCCTTTTCATGCCTCCAAAGGTGGTGAAATTATGGCGTCTATTCGTTCTCAGATGGTCCTGAATGACGGGATCAGCGGTGTGCTGCGGAAGATCAACACCGCCCTGAATACTACCCTCAATGCTTTTGAGCAGGTCCAGCGGGCCTCCGGGAACGCCGTGGACACGGCCCAGATCCAGGCGGCCAGAGCGGCGCTGGTGGAGGCAAACCGGGAGGTAGACAACATGGCCGAGGGCTACCGCCGGGCGGCACAGCAGGAAGAGGTGCTGAACCGGGGGCTGCGAAACGGTGCAAGCGCTGCGGATGGTATGCTGGGCCGGGTCAAAAGCCTTGTGGCGACCCTGGCCGCCGGAGCCGGGATAAAGGCCATCCTGGGAATGTCGGATAAAATGACCAGCACCTCGGCCCGCCTCAGCTTCCTCGTGGACGATGGCGGGTCGGTGGACGCGCTGGAACAGAAAATCATGGCCTCCGCACAGCGGTCCAGGGCGGCCTATCTGGACACGGCCTCGGCAATCGCCAGCATGGGCGCAAACGCCGGATCGGCCTTTTCCGATAATGACGAGCTTATCGCCTTCATGGAACAGGTCAACAAGCAGTTCGTCATCGGCGGAGCCACGGCGGAGGGCCAGTCTGCCGCTATGCTGCAGCTCACCCAGGCGATGGCCGCCGGAGCTCTCCGTGGTGAGGAGTTGAACTCCATCCTGGAGAATGCCCCCGGAATTGCCCGTGCCATCGAGAGCTACATGGGCGTGGCAGAGGGCTCCATCAAGCAGTATGCGGAACAGGGGCTTATCACATCCGAGGTCGTGAAAAACGCGCTGTTCTCCGTCGCCGACGAGACCAACGCAAAGTTTGAGTCCATGCCTATGACCTGGGCCCAGGTCTGGACCACGATGCAGAATAAAGCCCTGTCCATCTTTGACCCCATCCTTGCAAGAATAAACCAGGTGGCAAACAGTGAGCGCTTCTCCACCGTCACGGACGGCATCATTTCCGGGCTTGCCGGTATCGCAGCCGTGGCCGGGGTGGTGCTGGACCTCCTGATAAGCGGAGGGGCGCTGGTGGTGGATAACTGGTCCTGGATCAGTCCCATTGTGTGGGGGCTGGTGGCCGCTTTCCTTGCCTATAATACCGTAGCCCTTATCACAAACGGCATCAACGGGGCTATGGCGCTGGCGGAGGGCGTAAAGGCCGCCGCCCTGGCTATGAGCACCGGGGCCACCTTTGCCGCCACAGCGGCCCAATACGGGCTCAATGCGGCCCTGCTGGCGTGCCCTATTACCTGGATAGTGGTCCTCGTCATCGCCCTTGTGGCGGCCTTCTACGCGGCCGTGGCGGCCATCAATCACTTTGCCGGGACCTCCCTCTCCGCGACCGGGCTCATTATGGGCGCGTTTGCCGTGGCGGGGGCCTTCCTCATCAACCTGGTCCTGGGTGTGGTGAACTTCGTGATTGGCCTGGGGGTGGAGCTCTACAACCTGATCGCCACCTTTGCCAACTTCTTCGCCAACGTGTTCAATGACCCGGTGGGGGCCATCATCAACCTGTTTGCCGGGATGTTCGACTTTATCCTGGGCATCGTCGAAAGCGCCGCCTCGCTCATTGACACCGTGCTGGGGACCGATATGTCCTCGGCGGTGGCCGGTTTCCGCAACACCGTCGCCACGAAGGTGGAGGAGATCGTGGGGGACCAGGTGGAGGTCATGGAGAAGCTCGACGCCTCCGACTATCAGATCCAGCGCATCGAATACGGCGATGCCTGGGCCGCTGGTAATGACCTCGGAAAAGGCATCGAGGATGCCGTGGGCGGGCTGTTCGACTTCGACCTGGGAACCGGCGAGGATTACGGAGCAGGCTTCACGATGGACGACATCGCCAACAGCGCAGCTCTCACCGCCGAGAACACCGGGGCCACAGCCGACGCGCTGACGGCCAGTAATGAAGAGCTGGCCTATCTGCGGGACATCGCCGAGCGTGAGGCAATCAACCGCTTCACCACCGCCGAGGTCCGCATTGATATGACCGGCATGACGAACCGCATCGAAGGCAACGCAGACCTGGACGGCGTGATTTCCGAGCTGACCAACGGCTTTACCGAAGCGCTGGTTACGGCGGCAGAGGGGGTGCACACATGAGTTATTCCTGCTACCTCGGCGGGGTGGAGTGGCCCACCCCGGAGAAGCTGCAGCTGAAAATCAAGGGCAAAAATAAAACCCTGGTCCTGCTCAATGAGGGAGAGGTCAACTTCCTGCGGGCCCCCGGCCTTACAGAGCTCGTGGTGCCTTTTGACCTCCCCATGCTCACCGGGGCCTATTCCCCGGACCGCTACCTGGGGATTTTGGAGAACCTGAAAGCGAACCGGGAAACCACGCAATTCATCCTGGTACGGGCCTCCCCTTCCGGCCGGAGCCTCTTTGACACCAACATGAAGGTGAGCGTGGAGGATTACACCATCACCGAGGAAGGGAAGAACGGCCTGGATGTTTCCATCGACGTCAACCTCAAGCAGTGGCGGGACTACGGGACAAAGACCGTGACCGTGGAAACCCCGCAGGACCAGGCGGAGAGCACGCCGACGGTGACCGTGGAAAAGGAGCGGGACGAGAGCACCGCTCCGACGGCCAAGACCTACACGGTAAAGGCCGGCGACTCCCTCTGGGCCATCGCGGCCAAATACTATGGCAGCGGGGCCGAGTACAGCAAAATCTACAACGCAAACACGGACAAGGTGAGTAACCCTAACCTAATCTATCCGGGGCAGGTGCTTACCATCCCATGACCTACGAGCTGCTGATCCAGCACAACGGGGTCATTATGCTGCCCCCTGTGGTGGAAAGCGTGAGCATCGAATGGGAGCGCCAAGGCCAGCCCGGCAAGCTCACCGCCGAAGTGGTAAAGACGCCGGGCCTCAGCTTCCAGGAAGGGGACCCCTGCCGTTTTTCCGTGGACGGCACCCCCCTTTTCTATGGCTTTGTGTTCGAGAAGAGCCGGAAGGGGAGCACGGACGAGATTATTCAAATCACCGTGTACGACCAGCTCTACTACCTGAAGAACAAGGACACCTATGTCTATTCCGGCAAGACGGCGACGGCGGTTCTCCGTATGATCGCCGAGGACTTCCAGCTCAATGTGGGCAGCCTGGAGGACACCGGCTATGTCATTGGGAGCCGGGTGGAGGATAACCACACCCTTTTTGACATCATCCAGAATGCCCTGGACGAGACCCTTAAGGCGACATCCCAGATGTACGTCCTCTATGATGACGTGGGCAAGCTGACGCTGAAAAATATCGGCAGCATGAAGCTGGGGCTGCTCATTGACGAGGAAACGGCCGGGGATTTCGACTACAAGAGCTCCATCGCTTCCCAGACCTACGACAAGGTGAAGCTCTGCTATGAGAACCAGGACACCGGGCAGCGGGAGATTTTCGTCGCCCAGGACAGCGCCAACATCAATCAGTGGGGCGTGCTGCAGTACTATGAAAAGCTGGACAGCACGACCAATGCGAAAGCGATGGCCGACGCGCTGCTGGGGCTCTACAACACCAAAACCCGAACACTCAAACTGAAGGACGTGCTGGGGGACTGCCGTGTTCGAGCGGGGACCCTCCTGGTCGTCATGCTGGGCCTTGGGGACATCAATCTCTCCAACTACCTCATGGTGGAACAGGTCAAGCACAGCTTCAGCAACGAACAGCACCTTATGGACCTGAATATGCGAGGTGGTACGTTTGTCACTTGACCTGAATGCTCTGGTGCGGGCAGTCAAGAAAGCGGCGGTTGAAGCCGTCCGGGCGGAAAATCCGATGGGCGTATGCCACGGGACCGTGACGGGCCTCTCTCCGCTGGAGATCACCACGGACCAGAAGCTGATACTTGGGGAGAAGCAGCTTATCCTCACCAACGCCGTCCGGGATTACACGGTGGAGATGACCGTGGACCACGTAACCGAAGTCATCAGCCACGGGCATTCGGTAACGGACACCTACACCGGCGGCGGCACCGCCCAGCCGGTGGACCATTCGCACCCCTACAAGGGGCGGAAATCCTTCCGTGTGCACCTGGGGCTCAAAATGGGGGAGAAGGTCATCCTGGTACGCTGTGACGGCGGCCAGCAGTTCGTGGTTCTGGACAGATGGGAGGCACCGTGATGGCAACTTTACCAACTACCGGAGATGACCTCGATCTGGTCTCCTTTACCGTGGAAACGCAGCCCAGCGACACCTATAAGCTGGACATCGAGCACGACCGGGTGCGGGGCATGACAGACGAGCAGGATGCAGTGCGCCAGGCGATTTATCTCATCCTGAATGTCGAGCGCTACGCCTACCCCATCTATCCCCGGAGCTACGGCTCCGAGCTGACCGACTTGATCGGCAAGCCAAAGGACTACGCCATGAGCGAAATCAAGCGCCGGATCACCGAGGCGCTGCTCCAGGATGACCGCATCACTGCTGTGGACAGCTGGGAGTTTGAAACCGGCCGGAATTGGGTGCTGGCCCGGTTTGTGGCCCATACCATCTTCGGTGAAGTCGAGGCCGAAAAGGAGGTGGCAATCTGATGTTTGAAAACATGACCTATGAAGCGCTGCTTGCAAGGGCCCTTTCCAGGGTGACCTCCGTGGGGGACAAGCGGACGGGCTCTATGGTGATGAATGGTGTGGCCCCCTCTATGGCGGAGCTGGCCCAGCTCTATATCGCGGACGACTTCGTTTTTCAGGCGACCTACATCGCAACGGCTCCCCGTGAGTACCTGATCCGCCGGGCGGCGGACCGCAACATGGCCCCGTATCCCGCCAGCGCTGCCGTGTTCCGGGCGGAGTTCAATATCGAGGTGCCGGAGGGGACCCGCTTCTCCTGTGAGGACCTGAACTTCGTGGTGACCGCCCGCATGGACACGGAGTACGACACGGAGACCGGCCTCAGCCACCAGGTCACCTGTGAGACCGCCGGGGCGGCCGCCAACGATTACGGCGGCACCCTAATTCCGGTGGAGTATGTGCAGGGGCTCACCCATGCGGAGCTCGTGGAGCTGCTGATCCCCGGCGACGACGAAGAGGAAACCGAGGCATTCCGGCAGCGGGTCCTGGACAGTTTTCAGTCGCAAGCCTTCGGGGGGAACCAGGCGGACTACCGGGAAAAGGTGCTGGCGATGGACGGCGTGGGGGCCGTCAAGGTCCACGCCGTGTGGAATGCGGACGTATCCCCCTCGGCGCTCGTCCCTGGGGAGGCCGTGGACACCTGGTACACCGGCATCATCAGCTCCCTGGAAGAGCCGGTGGCCGCTTGGCTGACGGCGGTTTATACGGCGGCCAAGAACAAGAAGCTCACCGTGGGCGGAACCGTCAAGCTGGTAATCCTGGCCTCGGACTACGGAGCCCCCTCTCCCACCCTGATTGAAGAAATCCAGACCGCCATCGACCCGGTGCAGAACGCCGGGGAGGGCCTGGGGCTTGCCCCCATCGGGCACGTTGTCACGGTGGCCGGAGTCACGGCGGAGGCCGTGAATATCGAGCTGCACCTGACCTACGCCTCCGGGTGGGATTGGGATTCGACGAAGAGCTACGTGGAAGCTGTCATAGACGATTACTTTGAAGAGCTGGCCCGCAGCTGGGCGAGCTCTGATTTTTTGACCGTCCGCATCTCCCAGATCGAGAGCCGTATCCTCTCCGAGTGCTCCAGCATGATAACCGACATCGGGGGCACGAAGATCGACGGGAAAGAGAGCAACCTTGCCCTGGACCCGGACAGCATTCCCACCAGGGGGGTGGTATCCGATGGATAGGAGGCTCTTGGACTACTTGCCCCCAGTGCTGCGGGAGGTCCTGGAGTTCCAGACCATCAACGCAGCCAATGAGCCGGAAATCGCGGTGGCCTGGGATGCCGCAGCGCTGCTGCTGGCAAATCAGTTTCTGGAGACCGCCGACGAGAATGGGGTGGCCGTGTGGGAGCGGGAGCTCAAAATCTACCCCAAAGACACCGACACCCTGGAGGTCCGCAAGGCCCGCATAAAGGCTATGTGGAACCTGGAGCTCCCTTATACCGTGCCCTGGCTCCGAAACTGGCTGACGGGCCTCTGTGGGCCGACAGGGTACGAGCTCACGGTGTCGGACTACACCGTGGACATCCAGCTCGACTACAACGCGCTCCCCAACGCGAACAGCCTGGCGGGCGAAATCCTGGATATGCTGCTGGCGGTCAGGCCCTGCAATATGCTGGTGCTTATGACCGCCTTTCTGCAGTCTTACGGGACCATCTCCCACGGGGCATTTACAGAACAGTCCAGCTATATGGAAATCTGGCCCCACATCGTCAACGAACTGGAGAGCACCGGCGGCGTGGTGATCGCGGGCCCTCTGGAATACAGCACAGTCCTTGAAATCCACCCGGCAGAATAGGAGGAAAGAGAAATGCCCGAAAAAACCTATGGCACCGTAATCACCAGCAGCGGGGCGGCCCTGATCGCGGCGTGCATCCTGAACGGCACGAAGCTCCCCATCACGGACGCCGCTGTGGGTGACGGCGGCGGGGCCTACTACCAGCCCACCGTGGACCAGACGGAGCTGAAGAACAAAAAGTGGGAGGGCGAGATCGCCAGCGCCACCATCAGCACCACCACCGCCAACATGATCGACGTGAAAATCATCGTCCCGGCGGACGTGGGCGGCTTCATCGTCCGGGAGGCCGCTATCTACTCCGAGGACGGAACGATGATTGCCGTATGCAACACCCCCGACACGGAGAAGGTAGCAATCGACGAGGGCGTGTCCGGCAAGCTGACCCTGCTCATGCACCTCATCGTGGCGGACACCTCCGTCCTGCAGTTCGTCATCAATCCCTCCCTGGACACGGTCAGCGAAGAGGACCTGGCGGCGGCCATCGATGCTCACAACGAGGACCCGGAGGCGCACCCGGACATCATCGAGCGGATCGACGCCATTACCCACACCATCAGCACGGTCCCCACGCAGAGCGGCAGCCTGACCTATACCGGCTCCCCGCAGAGCCCCACGTGGAACGGCTATAACCCGGACACCCTGACCCTGGGCGGCGTCACCCAGGGGACCGATGCCGGGACCTACGAGGCCACGTTTACCCTCAAGGAGGGCTACACCTGGGACGGGGAGGACACCTCCCCCAAGACGGTCAGCTGGACCATTGGCCGGGCCACGGTGGCCGCCGTCCCCACGCAGAGTGGCAGCTTGACCTATGACGGGACGGCCAAGAGCCCCTCCTGGAGCGATTACAGCAGCGCTGCCCTGACCCTGGGCGGCGTTACGAGCGGCACCAACGCCGGAGCCTATACCGCCACGTTCACCCCCACGGCGAACTATCAGTGGTTCGACGGCTCCACAAGCGCCAAGGACGCCACCTGGAATATCGGCCGGGCCACGGTGTCCACGCTGCCCTCCCAGAGCGGCAGCCTGACCTACACCGGCTCCGTCCAGTCTCCCACCTGGTCCAACTACAACTCCGCTGTGCTGACCCTGGGTGGTGACACCAGCGGCGTGAACGCCGGGAATTACTCGGCTACGTTCACCCCGACGGCAAACTATCAGTGGTCCGGCGGAGGCACCGGCCCGCAGAGCGTGACATGGACCATCGGGAAGGCCGCAGGAAGCCTCTCCCTTAACCCCCAGAGCCTGACCCTGAACAACGGCACTCCCTCCGGGACGATTACGGCTGTGCGGGCCGGGGATGGTGTTGTCAGCGCACAGTCCAGTGCTCCCGGCGTTGCGTCGGTCAGCGTGTCCGGGAACACGGTCACGGTGACCGGCCTGGCCTACGGCACGGCCACCATCACAGTCAGCGTGGCCGCAGGGACAAACTACACCGCCCCCGCCAGCAAGCAGTGCAGTGTGACCGTGAACCTGTTCAACGATACGCTGGAAAGCAACAGCTGGGCTTCCATCAAGGCGGCCAGTGACGCTGACGACGGGGCCAACGTGTGGAGCGTGGGCGACACCAAGGCGGTCACCATCAACGGGACCGTGCAGGGCTTCACCTTCTCCAACCTCTCTGTCCAGGCGTTCATTACTGGCTTCAACCACAACGCCAGCCGAGAGGGGAACCACAAGATCCACTTCCAGCTGGGAAAGATCAGTAACAAGCTGGTGGCCCTGTGCGACAACAACTACAACAGCACCGGTTCCAGTGCCGGCTTCCGCATGAACCAGTCGAATACCAACGCGGGTGGCTGGGAGGATAGCTATATGCGTAAGACCGTGCTGGGCAACAGTGGAACCCCCACCAGTCCTCCGTCCAACTCCCTGCTGGCTGCGCTGCCGAGCGATCTGCGGGCGGTGATGAAGCCCATCACTAAGTACACCGATAACGTAGGCAACGGAACGGGAGATGTGGACTCTAATATTAGTGCCACCACAGACTACCTGGTTCTCTATGCGGAGTTCGAGGTGTTCGGGACCCGGTATGCGGCGAATAACTATGAGAAAAATTATCAGGTCCAGTACTCCTATTACCAGGCGGGCAACAGCAAGGTCGCGTATAAGCACAACGCTCTCGACACGGCGGTGTGGTGGTGGCTCCGGTCCCCTTATTACTACGGCAATTTCTATTTCCAAGCCGTCGACACCAGCGGCGGCTACGCCAGCTCTTACGCCAACTACTCTGGGGGCGTCGCGCCCGGCTTTGCCGCCTAATCCTCCGCAGAGTATCCCGGCCCCCTCCCGCCCGCGTCAGCGGGCGGCCTAAAGGGAGAAGCACAAGGCGAAGGGCGGGAAAATAAAAATCGGGCGCGTCAGCGCCCGACGCGAATTTTCAATTTCGGAGGACGTGATTTTGTGCCGGAAAACGATATTTTCCAACGAACCCCGATATAGCGGCCCGGCCGTCAATTCTCCGGCGGCCGGGTTTGTGCTATACTCGGTTCCAGCATCTAACCAAGGGAGGTGAGCCCGTGTCGGTCCTGAAGCAAAAGCGAGCTGTGAGCAAGGCCGAGTTTATCAACGTGGCCCGACAGATCTATATTGAAACGCTGAACTTCCTGACTCGCCTGTCGGCCCGGTATTCCCGGCTGGTAGCCGAGCCGGTGGCAAAGCTGGCCGGGGAGGTTATAGATCACTGCGAAAAGGCAAACAGTATCTATCCATCAGACGTTCAACGGATAGAGCTCCGTAAGGCGCACTTGCTGGAGGCACGGGCTTCCCTGATGGCCCTCGACGTCCGGCTGACCCTCTGCTATGACGTGATGAACCAGAACCCGGAGGGAGCGTTTACGAACTCCAAAGGGGCGACGGTGGATTCCCGGAAAGCGGTGGAGAAGCTGGACAAGATGGCCCAGAGCCTGGGCGACCTGATCGACAGGGAAAACGAGCTGTTGAAGGGCGCGGTGAAGGTTCTGGCAAAGGGCCCCCGGTAGGCTGGGCGCTTGGGTGTACTTCTGTAAATCTGCTGCTGGCGGTGTGGTGGTGGCTCCGGTCCCCTAATTACAACAACAATAACAATTTCCAAGCCGTCAACACCAGCGGCGGCAACAACAACAATAACGCCAACAACTCTGGGGGCGTCGCGCCCGGATTTTGCTAAAGCTGGGTCAAATGGAGTAACCGGAAGGTGAAAGACGACCTTAGCAAAAGGAGAAGTACTTCCCTGGTCCACGAGGCCAAAAACTGCCCTTTGATGCTCAAGCACGGACGCTGCTTGCATGGCGGGAAGATGTGCCTATCCCCGTTTCATGTGCTTGAGCAACGCAGATTAGACGGCACCCTACAACCCATCTGTACGAAGGAGCGAACACTTTTTTATGACCAGCGAGGAACGCCGGGAGGCCCGGTATCAGCGCCGGAAAGCCAAGCGGCAAGAACGGCGAGAAGCCAGGTGCGCCGCCCTGGGAGACATCAGCCGGGTGTATAGCTACCGAAAGATGTTCTTCTACGGGAAGCGCTGCTGCAACGGAGTCCGGTGGAAACAGTCGGTGCAGAATTTTGAAAGCCATCTGTTTTCTGGGACCGCCCGGAGGCGGCGGCAAGTCTTGGAGAACACCTGGAAGCCCCAGAAATGCACGCACTTTACCCTGTGTGAGCGAGGGAAGGTGCGCCCCATCGACGCACCGCACATCACCGACAGACAGGTCCACAAGGTCCACTGCAACGAGGTTTTAATCCCCCTCTACGAGCCGAGCATGATCCACGACAACGGGGCCAGCCGGAGGGGGATGGGGCTCCATTGGCAATTCCAGCGGGTAAAGGACCAGCTTCACTGGCACTATCGCCGGTGGGGCCGTCAGGGCGGAGTGCTGCTGATGGACCTGAAGAGCTTTTTCCCCAATGCCCCGCACCGGACGATCTACCAGCGCCACCAGGAGTTCATTCTGAACCCGGACCTGCGCCGGGTGGCCGACCTCATCATTTCCAGCTCCCCATGCCCCACACCGGGGCGGGGGATGCCTTTGGGCGTGGAGCCCTCCCAGCAGGAAATGGTGGCGCTCCCCAGCGCTGTGGACAACTGGCTGAAATGCCAGAAAGGGATTCACTGCGCCGGGCATTACATGGACGATTACTATGTATTTCTGCCGGACCTTGAAGAGCTGAAAAAGCTGGCCCACGAGCTGGTGTGCCGGTTTGAAGCTCTGGGCATCCGAGTGAACAAGCGCAAATGCAAGGTCATCCCTTTTACCAAACCCTTCCGGTTCTGCAAGGCCCGGTTTACCCTGGGACCGACCGGCAAGGTTACGGTCAACGGCAGCCGGGACGGCATCAAGCGGGCCCGGCGCAAGCTGAAGCTGTTCTACCGGGAGTTCAAGGCCGGCAAGCGGGACTTCAAAGACATCGAGCAGTATATGGAGTGCCAGAGCGCATACTATCGAAATTTCGACGACCACGGGCGGCTGCTTCGTCTGCGGCGGCTGTACCATGCCATCTTTTTTGGAGGTGCACAATGTATAAACTCTCCCGAAACGGGGAAAGCCTCGGCATGACCGAGGCTCTCACCTACATCAAAACCGCAGCGAATGGCTGCTACGTTCTGTGCCCGGAGCCGGAGGCTTCGGGCATTGTCTTTTCCGGGGTCATCTATCATCTTCCGGGGCGGCCGGAGCTGGCGGGCGCGGATACCGTGGCTGTAGAGGTGGTAGATGCCGGGGCAGAAATCGAAAAGACTGCAGCTACAAATGGCATCGTGTTTACTACTATGGCAGAGGCAGGAAACATTGACGATGTGACAGCGGCGGAACACGCGGATTTGTTTTCTCCTTGGGCGTACCCTGTAAATTACACCGCCGGACAGATCAGGAGATACACTGATGGGAAACTGTATAAATGCCTGCAGGCACACACGTCTCAAGCGGATTGGACGCCGGACACAGCAGTGAGTCTGTGGGTTAGTATTTCCGATCCGGCGGAGGAGTGGCCGGAATGGTCCCAGCCGCAAGGTGCTCATGACGCATACGAACAGGGGGCAAAGGTAAGCCACAACGAAAAGCACTGGACCAGCGATGTAGCAAACAACGTATGGGAGCCCGGTGTGTACGGGTGGACCGAGGTGACAGACTAATGGGGCGATACATCGCCCGGAAGCGGGCCCGGTTCCACAGTTTCGGCCGTGAAGTGAATATCCCGTGGGGAGCCGTCCTGGAAGAGCAGGACGGCTCTTTGTTTTGGAAGGGGAAGCTGCTCTGCAGTGTTACCAGCCAGAACGCCTACGACTACTTTTCCAGGGACGATGACGGCCTGGGGAAGCTCCGGGGCCAGCTCGTGGGGGCTATCAAGGACCGCCTGGAAAAGCGGGACAAAGAGTATCAGGCCCGGTGGAACAAGGTGTGGGCGGACCCGAAGTGTCAGCAGTACAAGCGGCCGGAGCATGAGGACTGGTGGGTGTGGAATTATGACTTCTACAATGCCCCGATCCCTGATCTTCAGTACATCGCTGCTCTCGTAGGGGCGGGGAGGGGGTGATTCCGATGGTTCAGCTCAATCTGGGGGCACTCGTGCTTGCCTTTATAGCTGCGATGGGCGTCCCGTCTGCAGTCATGGGGCTTATCGTCTGGGCTCTGAAGCGGCGCATTGACGCCAGAGAAAAGGACCAGGACGATAAAAACAGGGCCCAGCAGCGCCTTATGGTCCTCCTGGTCCAGAGCACCAGGGCTTCTATCGCCCTGGGCGAAGCTACGGCCCATGCCATGCAGCGGGGCCACACCAACGGCGACATGGAGGCGGCACTCAAGTACGCCGCCGATGTGAAACACTCGCAAAAGGACTTCCTGGCGGAACAGGGAATCCACAACATTTTTGATGACTGAAAGGGGAATGCGATATGAACGAGAATATCATCAAGAGGCTGGCGGCGCTTATGTCGGTGAAAAGCATCGTCACCCTGGCCCTGACGGCGGTGTTTGCCTACCTGGCGATCACCGGGCAGATCGCCCAGGACTTTATGACGGTGTATGCCGTAGTGATCGCCTTCTACTTCGGCACCCAGAGCCAGAAAATCCAGGATGTTATCGGCGGGGGTGACAGCAATGACGCCGGTTGAACAGCTGCTCCAGACGGCCAGGGCGGAGATCGGGTATATCGAAAAGGAGACCAACTCCCAGCTCGATAACCCCACCGCAAACCCCGGAGACGGTAACTGGAATAAATATGCCCGTGACCTGGATGCCCTGGGCATCGTCTACAACGGCCGGAAAAATGGCTATGCCTGGTGCGACTGCTTCGTGGATTGGTGCTTCATTCACACCTTCGGCCTGGAGGTAGGAATGGACCTTCTGTGCCAGGCAGAAAAGGGCCTGGGAGCCGGGTGCACATATTCCGCCCGCTATTACAAGGAAAAGGGCCAGTTCCACACCGACGATCCGCAGCCCGGAGATCAGATCTTCTTTACCCGCGACGGCGGAGCTACCATGTACCACACTGGCATCGTGGAAAAAGTCGCCGGTGGCCGGGTCTACACCATCGAGGGGAACACGAGCTCTCTGCCCGGCGTGGTGGAGAATGGCGGCTGCGTCCGGGACAAGAGCTACCCCCTGGGGGCCAGTTACATCGGCGGCTACGGCCGCCCCGACTTTTCTATCGTGCCAGAGGAGGACGACGAGATGCTTACCTATGAACAGTGGAAAGAGTACATGACGAAATACCGCCAGGAGCTGCAGGACAACGACTGCGGCGACTGGTCCAAGGAAGCCCGTGAATGGGCCATCCAAGTGGGCCTGTTTGCCGGGAATGGAACCACCGTCGACGGGCAGCCCAACATGATGTGGCAGGACCAGCTGAGCCGGGAACAGGCGGCCCAGCTCTTCTACCGCTTTGCCAAAAATGCGGGCCTTGCGTGATGGGCGGCGGGAAGCGCCTGGCCGGAGGCAAGAACCGGCGAAAGCCGGACCTGTCGCAGTTCTCCAAATGGATGATAGCTGACATCCGGCCGCTCCTGTGGATTGTCACGGTGGGCGGCCTCGCCCTGGCTGCTTACTGTGTCCGGGTAGGCTTCACCGGCTCCCTACCGTGGATCTCCGCTATGGTGGGTTTACCCTGGACGGCGCACGGGACCGTCTGCGCTTTCTATTTAAACCTGTGCAAATCCGACCACAGCGAAGGCGGCATCACATTCGAGGCGGCCAGGGCCGCTAATTTCAACGTGCCCCAGGAGCCGGAGGGCTCCATCGACAGCCCGGCAATATGAGGACGCGCCCCCTGCGGAAAACCACCGCAGGGGGCGCTTTCGTTTTGCCCTCTGTTTGCCCCATATCCGGCCCGTGTCGGCCTTTTAGGTACGGGAGGGGTAAACATACCGGGGACCCCCTGAAAGCCCCTGTTTTTTCTTCTGGAAAAAACAGCGCTACGCGGGAGAGCGGAGGGGTAGTTTTAGGGGGCGGATAAGAAAGCAGCGACGAGCCCGTTTGTGGGCCCGTCGTCGCCTGGTGTATTCGGTTCAGTATGCGGTCTCGAAACCGTGCCGCCGGAGGTACTGCTCGACCTGAGCTTCTTGGGTGAAAATGCGGGACTTCTTCTTTTGCTTGTCCCGGCCCAAAATGAGCGAGCTGCCGATCCCTTTCAGAACGTACTGAACTTTTCCGTTCTTCTCGACCACGTTGTAGTAGAGGGCCTCGCCCTTCGCGTTTTCCATTCTCGGCATACCCGCCGCCTCCTTTGTCCTATGTCCTGGCCTGCCATCATCAGCGCCGGGCGGCCGGTCCCGGCGGACGGCCCTGGGGGCCGTTTCGGCTCAGTACTCTGTCCCGGTCTCGATCCGGTATAGGGTTTTGACCGCTTCCAGCTTCTCCCGAAGGGGCCCAATCATGGGGGCGGCAATCTCCGCTGCCTCCGGGTTACCAGACACCGCGACCTCCCAGGTCCTGATTCTGTGCGGCCCTGGCCAGGATCTCCGTGTGGGTGATGCTGATGCTCTTATTCTGCGCCATGTTTTGCTCCTTTCTCCCCGTGGGCCCGGTAGGTCAGGCGTTGTGTTTGATTGATAGGTCAGGCGGTCATGGCGTTGATGTACTCGTACATATCGAAGTAGTGCTCCCTGGTAAGCTCGTTCCGCATATCGTAGAGCTGTTCCCGGAGAAGCTTCCGGGCCGCCTCCTTCGAGGTCATCATGCCGATTACGCAGTCCACATAGCCATAGGTGAATTTCTCACCCTTCATTTCTTCACGGACGTCTACCCACCGGGCACCCATGTAGACCTTGCCAGTAAACCGGGTGATGATTTCGTCAATCTCCGCTTCCTGTTTCCGAATGCTCTTGTTGACCGCACAGCAGATGAAGTTGTTTTCCATTCCGCTGCCCTGCATGGCTTCACAGGCGGCGAGAATTTGCTGGTAGCAGTTCCAGGCGACGCGCCGGTCATCACTGGCTTCCTCGAAGTCCTGGAGGATGTCGGCATATTTGTGAGAGAGAACTCTGCGCTGCAATTCGTACTTGTTGCGTTCCATAGGTCCAATATCCTTTCTGCCCTCGTGACCTCCGGGGCGGGCAGTGTGATTACTTGCGGCGGAACTCTTCGGGGTCCTGAGCATCCATCTGCCGCTTAAACTCATTTCTGATATTCTCCCACATAGCGAGAGAGCGTTTTGCAATTTCACGGGCGTCATCCGTGGCTTCTGGATCATTGGTCGCCCGCCTAAAATCGCATACCACGTGAGTTAGGGCAGACTGTACGCGGAGCATATCGCTGCGGCTCATGGTGACGGTTCTCATTTCCTGATTCAGCATATTCAATGTCCTTTCTGGCCGGTGGCCGTTAGTTCGATTTATCGAATTTCTAATTATAATATAGCTCGATAAATCGAATTTGTCAAGGGGCATTTTGTTCTTTTAATCGAATTTTTTTTGAACGCCGGAGAGCGCCCATAGCCGGTGGAAAATCCCGCTGCTTTGCCCCGGAAGCGTTCAGGGACGAGAGCGACAACAGCGACAAAACCCGGCCGGGACCGTCGCTGTTGTCGCTCTCGTGTCGCACAGGAGAGGGACGCCTGGAGAATAGTAAAATCAAGGGCTCCGTGCTTCTTGTCTCTCTTGTACCTCAATGTATAAAGAAATATTTGAATTAGGCAGAAAAATACCCCCGCGATCCGCCTAATGCGCGTAACTCTATACGCGCGTAAGAAAAGCGGTACACGGGGGACAAAGGAAAAGCCCGGACGCCGAAACGTCCGGGCAAGAGCAAAGCTATTGACCCTCTGGTTGCCGGTGGGGTGCTCCGGTGCGAGTTTTCACGCGGGGCTCTTTGTTTGGCACGACTTCAATCAAATCGGATATGTCGCAGCCCAGGGCCTCGCATATCAGATCGATGTGGTCTATGCTGATACGGGTAGCCACCTCGTGATATAGCTCGCTGATTGTGTTGGGGCGTATCCCCGTCATCCTGGAGAGGTCCGCCTGCGTCCACTTCCGCTCGCCAAGCCGAGTGGACAGTAAAATCCTAACCATAGCCATGTGCTCCTTTTCGTTAAAGTATAGCGGCTATGACGATATTTTTCTTTGAATTGTTAGAAAATATCGGATTTCGATAGAAAAGTTTTGGCGGGCCATCCGGGGGTGGGCTTTAGCGTCCATTTAGCGTCTACGGGCGCTAAAACCACCGAAACGGGCCAAGAGATAGGAAACAAAAAAATCCCGTAACCCTTGCAACGCAAAGGCTACGGGAAAGCACCACACGATACAAAAAGAGTCAAGGCCAATTGATAAAGAGACGTATAAACGGCGGAATGTAATAGAGCATTTCTTCAATCGGCTCAGGGAATTTCGCCGTGCTGAGACACGCTATGACAAGCGGGATGACTCCTTCCTTGCTTTTGTTATGGTCGCCGCGATCTGCGTCGCTTTCGGCATTTTGCACAGCTAAGCGCTGAAAACACCACTGCAATCCGAACCCGCTTGGGTTGGACACAGTGGTGTTTTTCTTATTTTCCTTGAATTTTCAACGCTTTCACGTATTGCCTATCTGAAAATGATTCGCAGTGAGATTTTAACAACCAGCGGTCATGTGTCGAACCAGCAAGCATTGCAGAAAGCCTATGCCGAATATGATACCTGTATAATGTAGGTGTTCAACGAACTACAAAGTAGGGATTACCGCATACAAATTGGAGGTCATCAAGTTTGAAACAAATCAGCGGCAAAAACATCCTAAAAAATGGTACAGCAAAGCAGACTGTCGGTTAGGCGGCCAAAAAACGATGATGACAGATTACCCCAGCGAAGGTAGCGGAGAGGAATTTAAGACTATAAACCCCATATGGGCAAGCATTTCAAAGGCTTTTTTTGAGAAATCTAGCGAGCTACAGGGGGCTTATCCTCCTGTGTAGGCAGCTGGATTGTACGGCACATTCTTGCTTAGAATGTGATAGATATCGCGCATAAACGAAAAGGCGGAGGATCAATTCTGATGAAGCGGTCCGCCTGCCTTTTATATCTGCTCAGCGCAGTGTCCGCACGTACTCAGAAGGCGTCATGCCGGCCACGGTGCGAAACTGACGAGAAAAGTGCTGCTGGCTGGAGAAGCCCATGCGTAAGGAAATTTCACCCATGGACAGCGTGCCGTCTCGGAGAAGGAGCTTACTTTCTTCAATGCGGATCTTTGCCAGATAATTGCCCGGCGTCATGCCGAGCTGTGTGCGAAAAATACGGTGCAGGTAGGTTGTGCTGATGTGCGCGGCATCGGCGAGCTGCTGTAACGTGATCTTTTCTCCTGCTTTAGAGGAAATGATCTGTACCAGTTGGTCAGCGATGCGCTGTTCGGCGTGGCTGGTGGATGGGAGCTGCGCTGCGGGTTGGAAGGAACGCTTTTTTTCGCAGCGGATCAGGTCAGCCAGAAGCAGTTTCAAAAGGCTCTCCACACAATCATATGCGAAGTTTGTACTGCTGTGTTCGTCCAGCATCCGGCGCAGCAGTGTGATCTGGCGTGCGGTAAGCGCAAGGACCTGGCCGCAGAGAGAAGAGCAGGGGGAATCGACGGCCGCACGGAAAGAGACGGTTAGAAAGCTGACGGGGAGATCGGCATACTGCATGTGCCAGATGTTCCGGTTGATGAGCAGCATCTGCTGTGACCGGAGCAGAATATCCACGCCGCCGACCAGATTGTGCAGTTCGCCCCGGTCGACATAGACCAACTCCAGCGCCTCATGCTGTTCGCCGCGGAAGTAAAAATCCCTACTGCATTCCTGATAGAAAAAGGTATAGAGCCGCTCCAGCTTCAGATCGCTGGAGGCACCGTAGAATATCTCCGCCGGGTGCTCACCCAGAAGTGAAAGCACATCGGGACGCGCGGTGCAGATGTCAAAGCAGCAGAGGTCATCCAGCGCGGCGACTGAAAACCGGACACCGGGGCGCAGCTTAAAGACACGGTCGAGATAGTAGAGACTGTAAGACTCTGCTTCATAGATTACAAGCAGCGGCATCCCGGAAACATAATCCAGAACGACTGGCTCCTGCGACAGCCACTCTTTTATGGGTTCGCCGGCACGGACGCAGCAATGACTGGTGCACGGCATATCGTCCGGGAGCGAGACGATGGCAGTGCCGAATGTCTGCGCGGAGGAGAGGTTCTTGGTCTGCATAGTGAAGCCTCCTTTTGCACTATATTTATCACAAGCTACTTGGAAATGCAATATTTTTTTCCATATACCGCATGGAATTTATACGATACTGCACATAGTAGGGGGGAAATGTTGCTTTCTGCTGCAGACCCGGCTAAGATGAGCTCAGAATAAAAAACGGAGCAGGAGACGTGAAAAAATGGACAGACAAAAACCAACTCTTGTGATCATGGCCGCGGGCATGGGCAGCCGCTTCGGCGGTCTCAAGCAGATCGAGCCGGTCGATCCGGAAGGACATATCCTCATTGATTTTTCGCTGTATGACGCATGGCGCGCGGGCTTCCGCGACGTGGTGTTCATCATCAAGCGCGAGATGGAAGCGGAGTTCCGCG
>ERZ827478.400-NODE-400-length-45747-cov-10.731682_pt1 | contig 45747 bp, 49 predicted proteins | sample MGYA00519705_ERZ827478 | MGnify/ENA primary metagenome ERZ827478 (study PRJEB31778, sample SAMEA3449318) | human gut metagenome | biome: human gut; feature: human-associated habitat; material: faeces | place: United Kingdom | collected 2010/2012 ...
TTGACGAAAATGGAAAGTGGCTGCCCAAGAGCCGAAAGGTTTATGACCTTGACGAGAATGGAGAACGCATCCGCTTACCGTCAGGCAGATGGAAAAGCCATAAAGAAGATACTGTTGATTGGAACGAACAGTATCACGCCGAGGAATGGAGACACGGATGGGCAGTTATTCAGAATAAATATCTGGAGCTTGCCGGAAGCGCCGAGCGTGTGGATATGCGTTCCTATGAACGACAGGGAATTGATGTGATCCAGACAGTACACATGGGAGCCGCCGTGTCTGCTCTGGAACGCAAGGGCATTGAAACCAACATCGGCAATCTCAATCGAGATATTAAGGCCGCTAACCGCATGATGAACGCTATCCGCAGCACCATCAAAAATCTGCAAAACTGGATTGCGGATATTCTGGAAGCCACCAAAGAAGTCTTTGCGGAAATGGAAGCCGAAAAGAAAAATGCTTCGCCCAATCTCTCCAATCTGCTCCGTGATTATATGAATCTGCGAAAGGCAGAGCGTAGCGAGTGGTCGAGGTACGGACAGCAGAAAGGCACAGCCGATGATCTGAAAGCGGTTTCCAAAGCTCTGATCTATTTGAAAGAACATGAGCTTTACACTCTAGAAGATTTGGACACCGCCCTGCAAGGCGTGAACGAGAAAGCCCAGACCATCAATGCCGATATGAAAAAGGCATCTGCCAGAATGAAAGTCATTACCGGCATACAGAACGCCGTGGCAGACTGCCAGACCCATAAGGCAGTCCATGACAAGTATCTGAAAATCGGTTGGAAAGCAAGGCAAGCCACTTTTGCAGAACGCCACAAGGACGAACTGGACAGCTTCAATAAAGCGTTCCGCTATCTCAAAAAGCAGGGCGTTGATTTGAATGTCAATCTGGATTCTCTGCAAACCGAGTATGACAAGTTGAAAGCAACCCACTCCGAGCTTGCCGGACAGCTTGCTACCGTCAAAGAGGAATTACAGCCGATGAAAGATATTCGTTACTGGGTCGGTAAAGTCCTCACACCGGAACAGTCCGAGGTTCAGAAAAAGCCCGAACCGAAGCACTCTGTAACAGAGAGATTGAAGTTCGAGCAAGAACAAAAGAAGCAACAGCCGGAGCAGAAAACTCCGCAGCAGAAAAAACAGAATATGGAACTCTAAGGCACTTGCTGTTTTCTTTGTGAAAATGTTGAGTGCTTTTTTGTTTCCCGAAAGGATGATGCAATGAATGTATTTGAAGCTGTAAAACAATCCGTCACTACCCGACAGGCGGCAGAGCTGTACGGCATCAATGTCAACCGAGCAGGAAAAGCCAACTGCCCTTTTCACAACGATCGGACGCCCAGCATGAAGGTGGACAAGCGGTTCCATTGCTTCGGCTGCGGTGCCGATGGAGATGTGATTGATTTTACAGCACAGCTATATGGGTTAGATGCAAAGTCTGCCGCCGAAAAACTGGCTGCGGACTTTCAAATCCCCTATACACATCACAAAAGAAAGGAAACGGTGAAAAAGGCTATCAGAGAGAAATCGGAGGAGAAAATGTACCGGGAACTGGAAGCCAGATGCTTCCGGGTATTATCAGATTATTTTCATCTGCTCCGGCATTGGGAACGGGCATATGCCCCGAAGCCGGAAGATGAAACATGGCATCCATTATTCGTGGAAGCCCTGCAAAAGAAAGACCACATCGAGTATTTACTGGATGTGCTGCTGTACGATTCCGTTGAAGAGCGTGCAGTGCTTATCAAAGATTACGGAAAGGAAGTGATGAAACTTGAACGGCGATTATCAGAACTTGGCACCGGAGCTGAGAGAGAGTTTGACGATGCTGGCAGAAAATCAGCTCTGCCAGACCCCGGAGGAGGTCAGAGAACTTCTGGAAGTGAACGATAAAGGGCAGGTGAAAAACACCATGCAGAATGTGTATCAGGTCTTTCAGTCTGACCCGGTACTGCATGGAGTCATCAGCTATAACATCCTCACAGGCCGCATTGACATCTGTAAGCCCCTGTGGTGGGAACGCACCACCTCTGCCATGAGTGATACAGACTTCAACTACCTCATGCTGTATCTGGAAAAACGATACGGACTGAACAACGAAAACCGCATCCGCAGGGCGCTGACGGTGGTTGCACACCAGAATCAATACCACCCAATCCGGGAGTATCTGAACCGCTTGGAATGGGATGGTACAGAGCGCATCCCCTATGTACTTCATCACTTCCTGGGTGCAGAAATATGTGCGTATGGCACCGAAGTCATGCGTCTGTTTCTGCTGGGAGCCATTCACCGGGTATTCAGACCGGGCTGTAAGTTTGAACTGATGCTCTGTCTGGTAGGTGGACAGGGAGCCGGTAAATCGACCTTCTTCCGCTTTCTGGCCTGTAAGGATGAATGGTTCTCCGATGACCTGAAGAAGATTGATGACGACAATGTGTTCCGCAAGATGCAGGGACACTGGATCATAGAAATGTCGGAGATGATTGCCACAGCAAACGCACGGAGCATCGAAGATATTAAATCGTTTCTGAGCCGCTCCAAGGAAACCTACAAGGTTCCCTACGCAACGGAGCCGGAGGATAGGCTGCGGCAATGTGTGTTCGGCGGCACTTCCAATGCGCTGGATTTTCTGCCTCTTGACCGTAGCGGAAACCGCCGTTTTTTGCCCATCATGGTACATCCCGAACAGGCAGAAGTACACATTCTGGAAGATGAAGCAGCATCCCGGCAGTATATGGATCAGCTGTGGGCGGAAGCCGTGACCCTTTACCGGCGAGGGAAGGTGCAACTGAAACTGTCCAAGGAAATGAATGAACAGCTGGTGCTGTTGCAAAAGCAGTTCATGCCGGAGGACACCAAGGTAGGCGTGATACAGGCGTTTCTGGACGATTTTAATGGAGATATGGTCTGTTCCAAGCTGCTCCATCACGAAGCTCTGGGACGCTTTGACGAGCCGAAATCGTGGGAGATACGGGAAATCAACGAGATTATGAATCAGTCCGTGACAGGCTGGATTCCTTATCCCAATCCCAGAAGCTATAAGAAGTACGGCAAGCAAAGGGGCTGGATGCGTGGAAACAAAACGGTGGAAACAGGGACAAGCCCCTTGGATGGGTTCCGTGAACTGACCGAAGAAGAGTGTAACCAGATGGAACTGCCGTTTTGAGAAAGGAGTATGGTTTCCTGTTTGATATCCAATCCGTTGTCATATCGGTTTCCGGGAAAAGCCTTGTTCAGCAAGGATTTTTCTTCTCTGGAAACGAAAGCAACAAAGAAATTCAAGAAAAACCAAAATAGCAAAGATAACTGCCGCAAGGAGGAATCTGGTTTTTAGAAGTCAGTTTCCGGTTTCTGTTTCCGGTTCTTCCTTGACCGGTTTTAGGAGGTATTGAAATGAACGCAGCGCAGAAAAACGCAGGGGTTGGAACGACCCATCCCTGCACCACGAATTGATATATGGAGGTAAATGCCTATGGCGAATAACAAGAACAATGCAAGTGAGAAGAACTATTTTGACATTCCGGTATGGCGCAGGTACACGCTGACTATTGAGGAAGCCGCCGGGTACTATCACATCGGTGAAGGGAAATTACGGATGCTGATCGATCAGAACCCGCACGAAGATTTCTACGTCATGAACGGCAATAGGGCGCTGATCAAGCGAGAGAAGTTCGAACGGTATCTGGATCAGGCCACCGCTGTGTAAAAAATAAAACGGCAGGACTGCCGTTTTCACATGATACAACTATACGGAGAGCCAAATTTGTGATATGATGTTATCGCAAGTCTGGCTCTCCTTTCTTGAAAGGAGAGATTCCATGAGCGAAAAACGACGAGACAATCGAAACCGGATTTTGCGTGAAGGCGAATACCAGCGTACAGATGGGAGGTATCGTTACCGATATATTGACGAGGACGGCAAGGAGAAGAATGTATACAGTTGGCGTTTGGACAAGAACGATCCGACACCCAAGGGCAAGAAACGAGAGCTTTCGCTGAGAGAAAAGGAAAAGCAGATTCAGGCAGATTTGTTTGACCACATCGTTACCCATGGTGGCAATTACACAGTAGTTGAACTGGTAGAAAAGTATGTGTCTTTAAAAACCGGAGTGACCCACAACACCCGTGCAGGATATAAAACGGTTATCAACATCCTGAACAAGGAAGCGTTTGGCAAGCAGCGCATTGACAAGGTTCGCCTGTCCGATGCAAAAGCATGGCTGATTAAGCTTCAGCAGGTGGATGGTAGAGGGTACAGCTCCATTCACTCCATCAGAGGCGTTCTGAGACCTGCTTTTCAGCTGGCAGTGGATGATGACCTGATCCGAAAGAATCCTTTTGGATTTGAAATGGCATCGGTGATCGTAAATGATTCTGTCACCAGAGAAGCGATTACCCGAAAGCAGGAGCGTGATCTTCTGAAATTTATCAAGGAAGATAAACATTTCTGCCGGCACTACGATGCGATCTTCATCCTCTTTCACACGGGGCTGCGAATCTCGGAGTTCTGTGGATTGACCATTTCTGACATCGAGTTCGATCAGAAGCGTATCAAGGTTGACCATCAGTTGCAGAGAACATCGCAGATGCAGTATGTGATCCAGTCGCCCAAGACCGAAAGCGGAATCCGCTATGTGCCGATGAGTGAGGAAGTAGTGGCGTGTTTCCGCCGTATTCTTTCCAATCGTGTGGCACCGAAAGTGGAACCGTTGGTGGATGGATACGCCGGATTCCTGTTCCTGGACAAAAACGACAGACCGATGGTTGCATTGCACTGGGAGAAATATATGCAGCACATTGTCGAGAAGTACAACAAGATTTACCGCATCCAGATGCCTAAAGTAACCCCTCATGTATGCAGACATACCTTCTGCTCCAATATGGCGAAATCCGGAATGAATCCAAAGACATTGCAGTATATCATGGGTCATTCGGACATCAGCGTGACGCTGAATGTTTACACCCATGTGCAGTTCGATGACGCACAGGCAGAGCTGCTTCGGGTAGCAGAAGCCTGAAAATCTCCGTTGGTACGGAGCAATTCTTTACCAACGGATTTACCAATATTGCAGGGAAAAGCATGAAAAAATACGGGAAGATTTGAGAAGATATCCCGAAAACAAAGAAACATGACAATGCCGAAAAACCCTGCAATATTGGGCATTTGAGAAGAAATACAAGACTTATATGGAGATATAAGACGATGATAAAAATACTATTTATCTGCCACGGTAATATCTGCCGCAGTCCGATGGCGGAGTTTATTCTGAAGGATCTGGTGCGGAAGGCGGGGTGCGCGGCAGAGGTTCGGATCGCGTCAGCCGCGACCAGCCGGGAGGAGCTTGGCAGCCCGATCTATCCGCCCGCGCAGCGGCAGCTGCGCAGCCACGGCGTCCCGTTTGACGACCACCGGGCCCGGCAGATGACGCGCGCGGACTACGACGCATACGACCTGCTCATCGGCATGGACAGCCGGAATCTTGCCAACATGCGCCGCATCTGCGGCGGCGACCTGGACGGGAAGCTGCAGCTGCTGCTGCACTACACCGGGCAGCCGCACGACGTCGCCGACCCGTGGTACACGGACGATTTTGACGCAGCCTGGCGCGACATTGAATCCGGCTGCCGCGCGCTGCTGGCGCAGCTGAAAAAATAACGGAGAAGCTGTGTGCTTCTCCGTTTTTTTATGCTTCGAGCAGATAGCTCAGGCCGAGCAGGATGTATAGCGGGCCAAAGCAATAGGCCATGAACAGCTCCTTCTGCGGCACCTTGCGGCGAAAGCCGTCCGTCAGGATCAGGATCTCCGCAACATAGGCCCCCGCGCCGCAGAAATAGGCGATGGCGCGCAGCAGCTTATGGATATCCGCCAGCGCGAACGACGCGAGAAACAAAGCTGCCGCCGCTCCCGCCGCCAGATTCCGCGCCACGAGCAGGACATGCTCCCGCCTGGCTTCCTCGGCCGATCTTTCCTCTGCGATCGTGTAGACTGCGTTCTTTCTTTCCATGCAGTTCCTCCGGTCTTTTTAACGATATTATAACAGAGGATCGGGGTCCTGCCTAGTCTTTTGGAAAGAAAACCGTCTGTTTGGAGCAAATTTCGATCCGCTCCCCCGTCATCGGGTGCGGGAAGACGAGCCGGGCCGCGCAGAGCTGCTGAAACTGCAGGCCGTGCGCGTCGGAATATGCCTTCGCCTCGGGGCCAGTGTACTGCGGGTCGCCGAGGATGGGAAAGCCGGAGGCCATGCAGTGCAGGCGGAGCTGGTGCGTGCGGCCCGTCATGGGGTGCAGCTCCAGCAGGGCGGTCTGCCCGGCCGTTTCCAGCACGCGGTAGCGCGTGAGCGCCTGCTGCCCGCGCGCGTCCACGACGCGGACCAGACTGCCGCCGCCGACCTTATAGACCGGCAGGTCGATCTCGCCTGCGTCCTGCGGCGGATGGCCAAAGACGGAAGCCAGATAGGTCTTTTCGAGCTGCTTTTCCCGCAGCAGGCGGCAGAAGCGGTCGTGCACGTTCGCGTTTTTTGCCAGCAGGACCACACCGAAGGTATCGCGGTCGAGCCTGGTCACGGGGTGGACGCCCGCGCCCACGGCGCTTTGCTGCAGGTGATACAGGACGCCGTTGGCCAGCGTTCCGCTGTTCTTCTGCGGCGAGGGATGGACGAGCATCCCGGCGGGCTTGTCCACGGCGAGGAAATACGGATCTTCATAGAGGATGGAAAGGGGCATCGGTTCGGGATCAAAGCCCTCGGTCTGCTCCTCGAGCACAACGCGCACGCGGTCGCCGGGCTGCACCGGGCAGTCGGTATGGGCGGGCGCTCCGTTTACGAACAGCGCGTTCTGCCATTTGAGCCGCTTGACCAGCCCCGCCGACAGTCCGAATTCCCGCCGCAGCAGCGACAGCAGCTTCGTCTGCCGCGCAGCCGTCTGTTCCAGGATCATCTGCCGCACCTCCCTTTGCGGCTATTATACCGCCTCCCGCACGCGGGCGCAAGCGCGGCGCGCCTCAGCCCTCCGGCTGCAGGCCGGAATGGTCCCAGATCTGCTTGAGGAGCATCGCGGTGATCGGAAAGACGATCATCCCGCCCACGCCGAGCAGCCGGTAGCCGGTATAAAGCGCCAGCAGCGTCAAGACCGGGTTGAGCCCCACCTGCTTGCCGACGAGCCGCGGCTCGAGGGCCTGCCGGCTGAGCGCGGCCGCACCGTAGAGCACCACGAGGCCGACGCCCGTCTTCGTCTGCCCGCGCAGAAACAGCACGAGCGCCCACGGGATCAGGATCGTCCCCGTGCCGAATACCGGCAGCGCGTCGACCACCGTGATGACAAGCGCCGCGAGCAGCGGATACCGCACCCGCAGCACGAGAAGCCCCACATTCAGGATCAGGAACGTGATCCCCATCAGCTTCAGCTGCGCCCGCAGCCAGCCGCCGAGCGTCGTGCGCACATGGCCGCCGAGGCGCTGCAGCTTTTCCAGCCACTCCGGGCGGGCCAGCTTTTGCAGCCAGGTGCGGATGGCCGGCAGCTCGCCGGAGAGCATGAAGCTCGACAAGACCGCCGTGACCGTGAACAAGACCGCGTCCGGCAGCCGCCCGATCACCCCGGAGGCCCAGGAAAACAGCGACTCATAGAGCTTCGAGCCGAAGCCCGCGCCATTCTGAAAAAACGACTCCACCCCCGCACGCAGCCCCTTGCCGAGCCCATCCGGCAGCTTTTCCGCAAGCGAGAGCAGCCGATCCTTTAACCGCAAAACCGGCGGCGCGAGCCCCTCGGCCAGCTGCGGCAGCTGCCGGGCCAGATCCGCCGCCTCCGTGCAGAGCAGGCGGCAGAGGAAAAACGCCCCTCCAAACAGCAGCACGAACAGCGTCAGCACGCACACGCCAGACGCCAGCCAGCGGGGAAACCGCGCCCGCGTCTGCAACAGCCGCACCGGCTTTTCCGCGAGCAGGCTGACCGCAAGCCCGATGAGGAACGGCCACAGTACCGGCAGCAGCAGCGCCGCAAACGCCCACGCCCCGGCCAGAATGCCCAGCGCGATCAATCCCGTTCTCCAGATCCTGCGGCTTTTCATTTTCCGTACCTCCTGCGGTTTTTTTGCTTGCATTTTGCGGCTTTGTAGTGTATAGTGGAGTCGATTTATAGACACTTGCTTTTCTGCTGCGGACAAACATGAGGTGAATCATATGGAACAAAGCCCGAAATATTACATCGTCGAAGCCTCCGCCCTGCCGGAGATCTTCCAGAAGGTCGCCGAGGCCAAGCGGATGCTTGAGACCGGCGAGACCGACAAGGTCAATGTCGCCGCCCAGGCTGTCGGCATCAGCCGCAGCGCCTTCTACAAATACCGCGACTCCATCGCCCCGTTTCAGAACCTGATGGCCGGACGCATCATCACCTTCCAGATGATGCTCAAGGACAAGGCCGGTGTTCTGTCGGAGATATTAGCTATTTTTGCCAACTGCGGCGCGAATATACTGACCATCAACCAGTCGATCCCCACCGGCGGCCGCGCCATGGTCACCATTTCGGCCGAGACCAGCAATCTCAGCTGCACGCTCGAAGCGCTGACCCAGAAGATCGCAGAAAGGAAAGGCGTAGTCAAGGCAGACTGCGTCGCGGGATAAACCATGCATGCATTTCAATATTACGTACCCACCGAGATCGTATTCGGCGCAGGCAGCGTCAGCAAGCTGCCGGAGCTGCTGAAGAAGCGGAAGCTTTCGCGCGTGCTCGTCGTCTACGGCGGCTCGAGCGCGAGAAAGAGCGGATTGCTTGACCGCGTGTTCCAGCTGCTGGAGGAAGCGGGCGTCAGCTACCAGACGCTCGGCGGCGTGCAGCCGAACCCGCGCGTGGCGCTGGCCCGCGAGGGCGTGAAGCTGGCGCTTTCGTTCGGCGCGGAGCTCATTCTGGCCGTCGGCGGCGGCAGCGTCATCGACACCTGCAAGGCCATCGCGCACGGCGCGGCCAACCCTGAGACGGACCTGTGGGAGTTCTGGAAAAAGCGCGCGGTGCTGACGCGCTCCATGCCGGTCGGCGTGGTGCTGACCATCCCGGCCGCGGGCAGCGAGACGAGCGATTCCGCCGTGCTGACGAACGCCGAGTCCGGCGAGAAGCGCGGGCTCAACACCGACCTCAACCGGCCCGTCTTCGCCATTCTCGATCCCGTGCTGGCCGCGACGCTGCCGAACCATCAGGTCGCCTGCGGCGTGAGCGACATCCTGATGCACACCATGGACCGCTATTTTAACCCCGTCACCGACAACGATCTGACCGACGAGCTGGCCGAGGCGCTGCTGCGCGTCGTCCTCCGCAACGGCCCCGCCGCCGTGCAGGACCCGCACAACGAGACGGCCATGAGCGAGATCATGTGGGCCGGTTCCCTCTCGCACAACGGCCTGACCGGCCTTGGCGGCAACAAGGACTTTGCCCCGCATCAGCTCGGCCACGCGCTGAGCGAGAAATTTGACGTCTACCACGGCGAGAGCCTCACCGCGATCTGGTCGAGCTGGGCGCGCTATGTCCTCGATACCGATGTTTCGCGCTTTGCCCGCTTTGCCCGAAACGTCTGGGGCGTCGAAGCGGCGGACGACAAGGAAGCCGCGCTGGCCGGCATCGCGGCGCAGGAGGCCTTCTTCCGCTCCATCGGGATGCCGGTGCGCATCCCCGCGCTTTCCTGCGGCAGGCAGGATGAGGCCGGTCTGGCTGATCTGGCCAGCCGCTGCAGCTACGGCAGGACCCGCACGATCGGCACCTTCCGCGTGCTGGGCTACGACGATATCCTCGCCATCTATCAGCTGGCGAACAACGAAGAATAAGGAGAACCACTATGAAGAAGATCGCGATCCTGGGCGCCGGTACCGTCGGCGGCAGCTGCGCCCAGATCTTGCTGCGGGACGCAGCGGTATTGGAAAAGAATGCGGGCGAAGCGCTGGAGCTGGCCTATGTCGTCGATCTGCGCGACATGCCGGACGCGCCCTTCCACGACAAGATGGTAAAGGACTTTGCCGTTGTGGAGGCCGACCCCGAGGTCTTTCTGGTCATTGAGGCCATCGGCGGCTGCGGCGCGGCGCTGAATTTCGTCCGCCGCTCGCTGGAGGCCGGCAAGCACGTCGTCACCTCCAACAAGCAGCTCGTCGCCGAGCACGGCACGCAGCTGCTGGCGCTGGCCAAGGCCCACGGCGTGAGCTTCCTGTTTGAGGCCTCCGTCGGCGGCGGCATCCCGGTGCTGCACCCGCTGAGCCAGTGCCTCGGTGCGAACGAGATCCTCGAGGTCCGCGGCATTCTCAACGGCACGACGAACTTCATCCTCACGCAGATGCTGGAGTTCGGCCAGAGCTACGATGCCGCGCTCAAGGACGCGCAGTCCCGCGGCTACGCCGAGCAGAATCCCGCTGCCGACGTCGACGGCATCGACGCCGGACGCAAGATCTGCATCCTGGCCGACATGATGTTCGGCAAAAACGTCGCCCCCGCCCGCGTCTCGATGACGGGCATCTCCACCATCACGGCGGAGGACGCTGCCTTTGCCGAGTCGGCGGGCATGAAGCTGAAGCTTCTGGGCCGCGCCATCCGTCAGGGGGAGCAGATCGCCGTGTTCGTCTCGCCGCATTTTGTGGCGGGCGCGCAGCCGCTGGCCCCGGTCTCGGGCGTGCTGAACGCCATCGAGGTGCTCGGCAATAACATCGGCAACGCCATGTTCTTCGGCCCCGGCGCGGGCGGCCCGGCGACGGCCAGCGCGGTGCTGGGCGACGTGGTCGATATCGTCCGCAACCCCGGCCGCAAGCAGCCGGTCGACTGGTCGGCGGAGCCCGCCGATCTGACCGATCCGGACGCCTTCGAAGCCTCCTTCTTCCTCCGCACGAAGCTGGACAAGGCCGCGTGCGAGCAGGCGCTCGGCGAGATCCGCTGGCTGCCCGATCAGAACGGCTTCCACGGCGGCTTCACCGGCAAGACCTGCAAAAAGGCCATCGCAGCCGCCGGTCTCGCGCTGGACGCGGTCTGGCCGGTGCTGGAATAAGTTCGGTTCTGAATCCGTTCTCCCCTGTCATACATCTATGACAGGGGGGATCTTTTATGAGACGCAAATGGGGACTCGTGTTCACGCTGGCCGTGCTGGGCGGGGCGGCGCTGCATTTTCTGTACGACGTGTGGCCAAATCCGCTCACGGCGGTTCTCGCGCCGGTCAACGAGAGCGTGTGGGAGCACCTGAAGCTGCTGTACTGGCCGTTCCTCGCGGCCGCGTTCGTGCTCGCGCGCGGCGCGGACGACGCAAGAGGCCGCTGGTGCGGGCTGCTGGTGGGGCTGCTGGCCGCGCCCTTGCTGCTGCTTGGGGCGTATTATCCGCTCCTGTACGGCTTCGGCGTGCACGGGCTCTGGCTCGATCTGCTTTTGTACGTGCTGGCGATGGGCGCGGGGTTTTTGCTCGCATACCGGCTGCAGCGCAGAGCGCTGCCGGGGTGGCTGTGCGGGCCTCTTGTGATCGCGGCCGGGATCTATGGGGCGGCACTGGCGCTGTTTTCCTTTGCGCCGCCGGATCTGCCTATTTTCCGCCCGTAGGGGCAAAAAAATCTGCAGTTTGCTGTTGACAAGCCGGGTTTTCTCCGCTATAATACTCCGGAGAAAACAAAGAAGGAGCGGCGAGCACCGCACCTCACCTCAAGCGTTGCGAAGAGGTTCATAATTTCCTCCGCCCCTGGCGGAAGTACGGATTTTATGTGCGGGTGCTTTGCGGCATCCGCGCTTTGCATTTGGAGGTGCTTTACAATCGGTAAATTAGAACATCAGATCAACGAGGAGATCCGCGACAAGGAGCTTCGCGTGATCGGAGCTGACGGCAGCCAGCTTGGTATTATGACCTCGTCCGACGCCCTGGCGCTTGCCGAGGAGAAGGACCTTGACCTTGTCAAGATCGCGCCGAACGCGGTTCCGCCGGTCTGCAAGATCATGGACTACGGAAAGTTCCGCTTCGAACAGCTGAAGAAGGAAAAGGAAGCCAAGAAAAACCAGAAGGTTGTCGAGATCAAGGAGATCCGCATGTCCCCCAGCATCGATACCAACGACTTCAATACCAAGGTCAAAAGCGCTGTCAAGTTCCTGAACGATGGCAACCGGGTTAAAGTCACCGTACGTTTCCGCGGCCGTGAAATGGCGCATACGTCGCTCGGACAGGAGCTGCTGAAGAAGTTCGGCGCCGACTGCAGCGAGATCGCCACGATCGCCAAAGACGCCAAGCTCGAGGGACGCAACATGTCCATGTTCCTCAGTCCCAAAAATTCCAAATAAAATACAATAGCAATTACACGGAAGGAGAACCACTATGCCTAAGCTGAAATCCCATAGCGGCGCCAAGAAAAGATTCAACCTGACCAAGAACGGTAAGGTCAAGAGAGCGCACGCATTCAAGAGCCATATCCTCACCAAGAAGACCACCAAGCGTACCCGCAACCTGCGCAAGAACGGCTACGCCGACGTGACTGTGGAAGATATCGTGAAGAAGATGATCCCTTACAAATAATCGTAAGGGTTGACGACACATAGGAGGATAATATAATGGCAAGAGTTAAAGGCGCAATGATGACGCGCAAAAGAAGAAATAAGACCCTGAAGCTCGCGAAGTCCTACTGGGGCTCCAAGTCCCGTCACTTTAAGATGGCCAAGCAGGCCGTTGCAAAGTCCGGCGTTTATTCGTATGTCAGCCGCAAGCTGAAGAAGAGAGATTTCCGTCAGCTGTGGATCGCCCGTATTTCCGCGGCCGTCGCTCCCTACGGCATCAACTACAGCCGTTTCATCTACGGTCTGAAGAAGTCCGGCATCGAGATGAACCGCAAGGCTCTGAGCGAGCTGGCCATCGCCGATCCCGAGGCGTTCAAGGTCCTCGTTGAGACCGCCAAGAAGGCTCTGTAAGAAAATTTCACGGCCGCCATATGCGTATGGCGGCCTTTTTCTATTAAAAAGGAGAAAAATATGTCCTGGAAAGCAGTTCTGTTCGATATGGACGGCGTCCTCATCGACTCGGAGGAATACATGGCCAAGACCGGCGTGCGGGCGCTCAAAAAGTACGGCATCGAGGCGAAAGAGAGCGACTTCGCCGAGTTCGTCGGCTGTGGGGAAAACCGCTATGTCGGCGGCGTGGCGGAAAAATACGGCGTGCCGTACCGCACGGAGATGAAGGACTATCTCTACGCGTGCTACGGCGAGCACGTCAAGGAAGAGGCCAACATCCCGGACGGTGTGCTGGACGTTCTGCACACGCTGCGCAGCCGCGGCTACAAGCTGGCGGTCTGCTCGTCGGCCGACCGCGTGAAGGTGCTGATGAACCTCGGCGCCATCGGCGCGGAGGAAACGCTCTTTGACCATCTGGTGACCGGCACGGACATCAAAAACCCGAAGCCCGACCCCGAGATCTACCAGACGGGCGCGGCCAGCCTGGGCCTTGCCCCGGCCGAGTGCATCGTGGTGGAGGATGCGCCAAGCGGCATCCGCGCCGCCCACGCCGCCGGGATCCAGGCCATCGGCCTTGCCACCAGCTTCCCGGCCGAATATCTGCGCGAGCAGGCCCAGCCCGACTACCTACTGCCGGATCTCAAATCGATCCTGACCATGCTGTAAGCTTAAAAAAATCCCCCTTCTGCCTTCGCAGAAGGGGGATTTTTTGCGTTATTCCTCGAAATTGTGCGCGTCCTTGAGCACCATGTCCTTGACTTTCATCAGGCGGACCTTGGTCGCGCGGTCGTTTTCCTCGAGCTTCATGGAGATGTATTTGATGTTCTTCTCCATCTCGGGGATCATGACGTATTCCAGCGCGTTGACGCGGCGGCGGGTCTTTTCGATCTCGGAGGCGAGCAGCTGCGTCTTCTTTTCGGCCTGCGCAAGCTCCAGCATGTCCTGGAACACGGAGGCGAGCGCCCCGAGCGCATCGTCGAGCTCGCCGGAGGTCTGCGCGAAGCCGTAGGGGTAGATGGACGCGGCATCCTCGCTCTTCGTGTGGAACTCGTAGATGGGGACGGAGACCGACATGATGTTCTTGAACGTCATGTCGAGCGTCGCCGACTGCTTGGGGTAGAGCAGCGCCTGCTGCAGCATCTCGGGGGACATCACGCTCGACGCGACGGTCATGGCGCGGTTGGCCTCCTCGATGCCGGCCTCGACCTTGGCGCGCAGCGCCTTGTTCTCCCGCACGATGAGGAAGAACTGCCGCATCAGCTCGTCGCGCTTGTCCTTGAGCAGCCGGTGGCCGCGCACGGCGGTGCGGAGCCGGCCCTTGAGCCGCGTGAGCTCCATCCGGGTCGGATTGATCGTTTTACTGGCCATGAGCGCACCGCCTTACGCCTGCTTTTTGGGCAGGTACTTCTCGATGAACTCGGGCTTGATGCGCTTGAGCTCCGTCTCGGGCAGGATGGAAAGCAGCTCCCAGCCGATGTTCAGCGTCTCCTCGATCGACCGGTTCTCCTCGTAGCCCTGGCTGACGTAGCGCTGCTCGAATTCCTCGGCGAACTTCGCGTACAGCCGGTCCGTAGGCGAAAGGGCGCTCTCGCCGAGGATGGTCGCAAGCTCCTTGGCGTCCTTGCCGGCGGAATAGGCGGCAAAGAGCTGGTTCATGGTGCCCGCGTGGTCCTCACGTGTCTTGCCCGGGCCGATTCCCTTGTCCTTGAGTCGGGACAGGCTCGGCAGCACGTCGACGGGGGGAATGACGCCCTTGCGGTAGAGGTCGCGGCTGAGGATGATCTGCCCCTCGGTGATGTAGCCGGTGAGGTCGGGGATCGGGTGGGTCTTGTCGTCTTCCGGCATGGTCAGGATCGGGATGAGGGTGATGGAGCCCTTCTTGCCGATGCGGCGGCCGGCACGCTCATAGAGCGTGGCAAGGTCGGTATAGAGGTAGCCGGGGTAGCCGCGGCGGCCCGGGACCTCCTTGCGCGCGGCGGAGACCTCACGCAGAGCCTCGGCGTAGTTCGTGATGTCGGTCATGATGACCAGCACGTGCATCCCGCATTCGAAGGCCAGATATTCGGCGGCGGTCAGGGCCATACGCGGCGTTGCGATACGCTCGACAGCAGGGTCGTTGGCGAGGTTCGAGAAGACGACGGTGCGGTCGATGGCGCCCGTGCGGCGGAATTCCTGGATGAAGAACTCCGATTCCTCGAACGTGATGCCGATGGCGGCGAAGACGACGGCGAAGTTCGACGCGTCGTCACCCAGCACCTTCGCCTGACGGGCGATCTGGGCGGCCAGCTGCGCATGCGGCAGGCCGGAGCCGGAGAAGATCGGCAGCTTCTGGCCGCGGACAAGGGTGTTGAGCCCGTCGATCGTGGAGATGCCGGTCTGGATGAATTCGTTGGGGTAGTCGCGGGCAGCGGGGTTCATGGGCAGGCCGTTGATGTCCTTCATCTCGGCCGCCAGGACCTCGGGTCCGCCGTCCTTCGGGTGGCCCATGCCGTTGAAGACGCGGCCGAGCATATCCTCGGACACAGCCATCTCCAGCGGGTGGCCCAGGAAGCGGATCTTGCTGTCCTTCAGATTGATGCCAGCGGAGTTTTCAAACAGCTGGACGACGGCGGTATCGCCGTTGCACTCGAGGACCTTGCAGTGCCGGACCTCGCCGTTCGGCAGCTCGAGCTCCGCCAGCTCGTCGTAGGTGACGCCCTCGACGTTTTTGACGATCATCAGAGGCCCGGAGACCTCACGGATGGTACGATATTCCCGGATCATTCAGCCTCAGCCTCCTTTGCCACTTCTTCGATCTGCTGTTCCATGTCGGCTTCGATCTGCGCGTAGACGTCCTGGTAGCTTTCCGCCGGGACGGTCTTCGCACGGCCGATGGCGGCTCTGGCCGCGATGGCGTAGAGCTTCCAGATATCCGCGCCGCGCGCGATCGCCGCGTCGCAGAGATCCTTGTACCGCAGGATCAGCTCCAGCAGCCGTGCCTGCCGGTCGAACGACGAATACTGGTCGTTTTCGAGGAAGGCGTTCTGCTGCAAAAAGTCCTCGCGGATCATCTTGGCGGATTCGAGCGTCAGATTGTCGGCGGGACTCAGCGCGTCCTGGCCGACGAGCTTGACGATCTCCTGCAGCTCGGCTTCCTTCTGGAGAAGAGCCATGGCCCGGCCGCGGTTGAGCATGAAGCTTCTGCCGAGATTTTCATCGCACCAGCCGCGCAGCGTGTCGAGATACAGCGAGTAGCTCGTCAGCCAGTTGATGGCCGGGAAATGCCGCGCGTAGGCCAGCGAGGCGTCCAGACCCCAGAAGACCTTGACGATACGCATCGTCGCCTGCGAGACAGGCTCGGAGATATCGCCGCCCGGAGGCGAGACCGCGCCGATGGCGGTCAGCGATCCGCGGCGCTCGTCCGCACCGAGGCACTCAACGCAGCCCGCGCGCTCGTAGAACTGCGCCAGACGCGAAGCGAGGTACGCGGGGTAGCCCTCTTCGCCAGGCATCTCTTCGAGTCGGCCGGACATCTCACGCAGAGCCTCTGCCCAGCGGGAGGTGGAGTCGGCGATGACGGCGACGTCATAGCCCATGTCGCGGAAATACTCCGCGATGGTGATGCCGGTGTAGATGGACGCTTCGCGCGCCGCGACCGGCATATCGGAGGTGTTGGCGATCAGGACGGTCCGCTTCATCAGCGGCTCGCCGGTATTGGGGTCGTGCAGCTCCGGGAACTCCATCAGAACGTCGGTCATCTCGTTGCCGCGCTCGCCGCAGCCGATGTAGACGACGATGTCGACGTCGGACCACTTCGCCAGCTGATGCTGCACGACGGTCTTGCCCGAGCCGAAGGGGCCGGGGACGGCGGCGGTGCCGCCCTTGGCCAGCGGGAACATGGTGTCGATGATGCGCTGGCCGGTCATGAGCGGCTGCGAGGGCGTGAACTTCCGGTCATACGGCCGGGCCACGCGCACGGGCCACTTCTGCATGAGGGTGAGGTTTTCCTCGCCCTTCGCCGTTTCCAGCACGCAGACGGTCTCGGTGACCGTGAACGAGCCGGACTTGATCTCCTTGACGGTACCGGCCACGTTGGGCGGGACCATGATCTTGTGCAGCACGGCGCTCGTCTCCTGCACGGTGCCGATGACGTCGCCGCCGGAGAGCTTGTCGCCCGCCTGAACGGTGGGGACGAAGTCCCACTTCTTTTCCCGGTTCAGCGCCGGGACCTGCACGCCGCGGGCGATGGTCTCGCCGCAGAGTTTGCGGATCTCGGTCAGAGGACGCTGGATGCCGTCATAGATGCCCTCCAGCATGCCCGGGCCAAGCTCCACGGAAAGGGGCATACCGGTCGTCGTGACCTCGGCGCCGGGGCCGAGGCCGCTCGTTTCTTCATAGACCTGAATGGAGGCGGAGCCGCCCGTCATATTCAGGATCTCACCGATCAGCTGCTGTTTGCCGACGCGGACGACGTCCGCCATATTGGCGTCTTCCATCCCCTCGGCAACGACCAGCGGACCGGATACCTTTACAATTCTACCTGACATTTCATCGGATCCTTTCTAAATTTAAAGGATAGTTAAATGATATTCGAGCCAACGGCCCGTTCCACCGCGGCGTTCAGCGCGCTCATGCCCAGCCCCTGGCTGCCGTTAGCGCCGGGAATGAGGATGACGGCCGGCGTGACGCTCGTCTCGAACTTTGCGATCTGCGGCGCCAGCGCGGCGGCGTAGGTCTCGGTCACATAGATGATGGCGTACGCGTCGGACTGCCGGGTCAGGCGGTGGAAGGCCTCCGCCGCCTCTTCGGCGGATTCCACGGGGAACACGGCGAGCCCCAGAGCCGCAAAGCCCATGACGCTCTCGCGTTCGCCCAAAACTGCGATCTTATACATAAGGCACCTCGCTCAAAAATACAGCTCCCGCAGCCGCGTGCGGATGGTATCGGCAGGAAGCCCGATCTGCAGGCCGTTCACGATCATCCGCGCCGCGGCGATCTCTGTCTCCAGCGCGCAGAGATAGGCGATCACGACCTGCTCGCCGAAGACGACGGTCCGGGCCTTTGCGAAATACGCCGTGAGCGTATCGTCGCACAGCCGCTCGAACGCGGTCAGAGAGCCGGTCTGTGATTCGTCGCCCGCCTGTGCCGCGGCAAAGAGCGCGGAAGCGGCAAACAGCGGGGCAAACGGCTCGTCCTGCCCCAGCGCCCGGCAGATCTCCGCCGGGTCGACGCTGCCGCCGGGGACGAGCACGCCCTCCAGGAAGCCCGCGTCCTTCTGCATCCGGCGGGCACGGACGGCGGCGCGGAGATTCGCGCTGTCCGCCTGCAGAGCGGCATAGCCCATGAGGAAGCTGCTGCCCACCTGCGCGGCTGCGGCATGGTATTCGGCAAAATACGCGCGGTCCAGGATGAGGTCCGCCAGCTGCGGGTCGGCGCTTCTTGACAGCGCGTCGCGCGCGGCCGTCATGGCCTCCAATACCGCCTGCGGCGCGGGGCCTGCCTCGCCGGTCTCATACGCCGTCTTGAGCGCCTGCGCGTCCACGCGGCCGCCGCCGAGCAGCAGGCCGGACGGGTCCTTGCCCATGGCCTCGGCCTTGACGATGGTCTTGGCGTTGTGGTAATCGTAGCGCATGCGGAAGAGGCTGACGATGCCGTCCTTCGGCGCGATCGCCTCCAGATCGTCAAACACGGCGGTGCGGCGGTCGTTCAGCGCCCGGTCCAGCCCGACGCTCAGCACGTCCGCATAGCCGCAGCCCTCCAGGATCCGCGCGGCCTCCTGCACCGAGGAGGCGAGCATCCGCTCCGCCTTTTCCCGGCTCAGCAGCTGCGGCTCCTTCGCCCGCAGATACGCCGACACGAACAGATAGTCGGTATCCCTGCACGCTCTGGTTTTCTTTTTCGTTTGTTCCGTCACATCGGCCTCCCGGCTTCTCAGCCAAACAGCCGGGCCGCGACCTTGCCGGAAAGCTCCGGCCGCAGGCCGTCGACCAGCGTCCCAAGCGAGCAGTTGGTCTCGATCAGACCGTTTTTCAGCACCACGCCGCCGCGGATCGGCCGCGTTTCGGCCGAAAGCGTCAGCTGCGCGGGCTTACCGGCCTTCTGCAGCAGCTCGTTGGCCTTTGCCGTGACGGCTGCGCCGACGCGCTCCCGGTCCTCCGCGGAGAAGATGAGCTCCTCGCAGCCGGACGTGCTTGCGCCGCAGGCCAGATGGGCGCAGAGGGCCTCATACTCTGCCTGCGGCAGCGACCGCAGCTGCTGCTCGGCCTGACGGAAGGCCTTGTCGACAAGCGCCTGCTTCGTCTCGAGCAGCTGCCGGCGCGCGGCCATGCGGGCCGCGCCCTGGTCGCGCTCGAGCTGCTTGGCAGCCTCGGCCTCGACCTCCGCCGAGAGCCGCTGCTGCTCGGCCGCGATCTTTTTGTCATAGTCCGCCGCGATCTGCGCCGCCTTTTCCTCGGCCTGGCCGCGGATGGCGGCGGCTTCCGCTTCGGCGTCCGCGAGAATGCGGGCGGAGATCTTTTCAATTCCGTTCATCGTTTCGCCCTCTTATACAGGGTTACTTGCTGATATTGATGATCATCAGCATGGAAGCCAGCAGGGAAAGAATGGCGTAGAACTCGACCGTGACGCACAGCACCATGCCCTTGGACCAGTGGTCGGGCTTCTTGGCCAGCAGATTGATGGACGCGCAGGCCACGCGGCCCTGTGCGATGGCGGAGATCATGCCGCCGAGCGCCATGGGCAGGCACGCGACAAAGTACTGCAGGCCCTGCGTGATGGTCAGGTCAGGCAGCGAGCCGGACAGAAGACCCATGCGGAAGATGGCGAAGAACCACACGACGAGGCCGTACAGGCCCTGCGTGCCGGGGATGACCTGCAGGATCAGGACCTTGCCGAACTTGGCCGGATCCTCGCACAGCAGACCTGCGCCCGCCTCACCGGTCATGCCGGTGCCCTTTGCCGAACCGATGGCGCACAGCGCCGCCGCGAGACCTGCGCCCAGAAGCGCCAGAGCCAGACCGCCGAATGCATCAAAAAAAGCTTGCATGATGATGTTTCCTCCTTAAGATTGAATGTCTACGTATTTGGTGTTGATCGCAAGGGGTTCAAACGGCTTGCCGCCGTCCTGATAGAATTTTCCGAAGTATTCCAGACACTGCAGACGCAGGTCATGGACATAGCAGCTCAGCAGGTTCAGCGCGAAGTTGAGTCCATTGCCGGCTACCGACACGAGCAGGAAGAACACCACGTTCCCCGGGATCGCGCCGAGCGTATTGAAGACCGATACGATGACGGAGCCCGCCAGCATCAGGGTCATCAGACGCGAATAGGAGAGAATATCGCCGAAGTAGCCCGTCACATGGTTGTAGACGGAGCCGAAGATCGCCGTCACCTTGCCGAAGCCCTTCGCGCTCCAGCCGGAGCCGACCACGACCATCGCAAGACCCACGTACAAAACGATGTTCGTCACGCCGAGCGCCATGCACGCGATGCCCGCGAACACGATCCACCAGGTGAGCTCCTCCCAGATCGCGTCCATGATCTGGCCCTTCTTGATCTTCTCGACAAAGCTGATGGCCATGCCGGTCACGATCTGGACAAAGCCGAGGGCCATGGCGCCGATCAGGATGGTGATGGTGTCATCCAGCGGGGTAAAGAGCGACGGGAGCGCCTTGAACGTGGTGTCGGGGTCAATGATGCCGACGAGCTGCGGCAGGAAGTCGCCGAAGAAGCCGCCGGTCAGCGCGCCCATGAGGAACGTGCTGATGCCGCAGGAGAACATGAGGCCGAACATCTGCCCGCTCGTTCCCTTCGGCCGGGACTTTTTCGTGATGATGATGGAAGCCAGGATCATCAGAAGCCCGTAGCCCATATCCGCCATCATGATGCCGTAGAACAAAATGAAGAACGGCGCCATGAGGGGGTTCGGGTCCACGCCGTCGTAGGCCGGCAGCGAGTACATCTCCGTGACCATGTTGAGCGGCCACGTCAGCTTGTTGTTCTTGAGCTTGACCGGCACGTCGGGGTATTCCTCCGGTGCCGGGTCCGTCAGCTCCCACGCGCAGCAGAAGCCGGAGAGCAGCGCCTCGAGCTTTCCCACGTCCTCGCACGGCACCCAGCCGCCCAGGCAGAAGGTCTTCTCGGAGTGTACCAGCCGGTCGGCCGCCTGCGCCTTGGCGATCTCCTGCGTGCAGCGGTCAAAGGCCAGCTGCAGCGCGGACTTCTGTTCAGCAAGTGCGGTCAGCTCCGCAAGCTTTTCGGCGTCCTGCTGTTCGCAGGCGGCAATGGCCTCGTCGGTCCGGCGGATATTCTCCGCCGCCGTGCCCTGCACGCCGTCAAACGTGGTCAGGGCGAAGCCCGCCTCACGCAGTGCCGCGCCCACGGCCTCCGCCGCACATTTGTGGACGAAGACGAGCAGATACAGGCTCTGCTGGTCGGCGCTGATCTGCTCGAGCTGCACTTCATCCGCCGCTTCGAAGACCTTGGCGCGCAGCGCCTCCAAGTCTGTCTGCGCCGGGACGGTGCCGAGCAGGATGCGCGTGTGCTGCGTCCCGAGAGTCTCCAGCGGGAGCGGCAGCTGCTGCCACGGCACGAAGCTCTCGCGCACGGCTGTCAGCCTGCTTTTTTCCGCAGCCAGGCGGCTGCGCGCGTCCTGCGCATCCAGAACGGCCTGGGCCGTGTCCAGCGCGGCGGCATAGGCCTCGTCGCTGAACAGCTCGCCGATGGTCTTCTCCGGCCGGGCGGCAAACAGACCGCCCTTTTTGGTTTCATAGTGTTTGAGGGTCTCCAGTGCGGATGTGAGCCGGGCGGACGTGCGGAGCAGCGCATCCGCGCTTTTCCCGTCTCCGGCACAGAACACCTGCACCCCCTGCGTATCCGTCAGCGCGCACGGCGCGCCGATCTCGACGCTGCCGAGCAGCTGCAGCTGGCGGATCAGCTGCGTCTGCTCCTCCGAAACGCCGCAGATCCGCAGCTTTTTCATTTTTAAGATTGCCATTCGCTGTCCCAGATCCTCTCTACGATCATTGACGCAGCCGCGTCAGCGTGGCTTTTCGCCGCCTGTTCCAGCGCCGCGCACTGCTCTGCCGTGGTTTTGTTCAGCTCGGCGCTGAACGCCTGTGCCTGTTCGTCTGCCAGCCGCTTTGCCTCGCGCAGCTGTTCCTGCGCGCCGGCGGATACGGCCAGCAGACGCGCCGCGCCGTCTTTTTCCGCCTGCGCGGCAAGATCCGCAGCCTGCTGGCGGGCCTGCTCGCAGCACGCGCGGGCCTGCTTTTCCGCTGCAGAGATCACATCGATTTCCTGCATTGCCAATTCTCTCACCTCCCGGATGGCACACACGGCGCTGCTTTCTATAAAAGCAAACGCCGCAGTTCCAAATCAAAAATTACATGGTTTATATCTATTTTCATGTACTGGCGTCAGTTGACAAGGGCACACATGGTTTTCCCGGGCCTGGACAGCAGCTGGCGTCGTTATCCTCGTTGATGGGCCTCAGCCCATCTGCCTCGTCTGCCTTGCCAGCCGCCGTCCATGCTCCGGGAAAATTCGAAGACCCGCCGGGCACTCCGGCGCGTTTTTCGCAAGGCAGAGGACGCAGGGGCCTGACATCATACCGTCAGGTCTGCCGAGGCCCGTTCCTTTGGGCCGAGGCCTTGCTAGCGCCTGTCAAGGACGATAACGCAGCGAAAGGCGGGCCGGAACGTCCTGCGGGCATGTGTGCTCTTGTTAACTGACGCCAGCGTACTTATCTTATTCAGTCTATCATAGCCGTTAAGATTCCGCAATAGATTTTCGATACAAAATGTCTGATTTCGCTTTTCCCGAAAAAATGCGTTTCATCGCTGGCATTTCTCCAAAACATGCGATATAATAAATAATTGAGCGCATAGGAGGGTTTGCCATGGAATCGTATCTGAGCGGCTACTGCCGCACCATCGACGCCTCGCGCATGGTCCTCGTGGAGGACGGCGAGGCCGACTGCGACTACGAGCGCTGCGATTACCGGGACGTCTGTCCGATCGGCCGGCAGATTGCCGGGCTTCTGGAGCATGGGGAGGAGCAAGCATGAATATCTGCCTGTACGGGGCCTCGAGCCCGGAGATCGATCCTGTTTATCTGGACGCCGCTTATGCCTTCGGCCGCCTGCTCGCGCAGCATGGGCACACGCTCGTCTACGGCGGCGGAGCGCAGGGCGTGATGGGCGCCGCGGCCCGCGGCGCATATGAAGCGGGCGGGAAGATCACCGGCATCGCGCCGACGTTTCTGCAGGTGGACGGCATTTTGTTCGACCACTGCACCGAATTTTTCCTGACCGACACCATGGCCGAGCGCAAGACCGCCATGATCGCCCGCGCGGACGCGTTCGTCATGGCCCCGGGCGGCTTCGGCACGCTGGAGGAATTTTTTGAGGTGCTGACGCTCAAGCAGCTGGGGCGGCACAATCCGGCCATCGCCGTGCTCAATACTGGCGGCTTCTATGACAGCCTGCAGAGCTTCGTCCGCTCCGCGGTGGAGCGGCGCTTCATCCGCCCGGCCTGCCTGCAGATCTACGCGCTGCTGCCGACGCCGGAGGAAACGCTGGCCTATCTTGAGCAGTACGACGCGGCGGCGCTTGATGTCCGCCATCTGAAAAATATCTGACTTCCGGTCCCGCCTGGCGCAGCTTCTGCGCCGGGCGGGACTGTCGTTTCGACAGTTTCGAATACTTTCCCATTCATTTCGCTTGACAGGAACGCAGCGCGGGTGATACCTTATAAAAAACAACGCTTTTTGCAGACGGCACGCCGTCTGCCCCGGAGTTTGCGTATGAAAACCAGAAAAAAGGGCCTCTGGGTCCTGCCGCTCGCGGCGTTGCTCGCGGGGATCTTTTTCCTATCGTTCCTGATCGGCCGCTACCGCGTCCCTGCCCTGCAGGTGCTGCGGCTGCTGACGGATCGGTTTTTGTCCCTCATCTCCTTCGGCCGCTGGGGTCTCGCGCCCACGTGGACGGCGGAGGAGGCCTCGGTCGTCGTCCAGATCCGCCTGCCGCGGATCCTCTCCGCCGCGCTCATCGGCGCGGCACTCTCGGCCGCGGGCGCGTCGTATCAGGCGATGTTCCGCAACCCCATGGTCTCGCCGGATCTGCTCGGCGCGTCCACGGGCGCGTGCTTCGGCGCGGCGCTGGCGATTTTGCTCGGCGCAAGCTACGCGGTGATCACGGCAAGCTCGTTCCTCTTCGGCCTTGCGGCCGTGGGGCTCACCTATCTGGTCGGCCGGCTCAGCCGCATCCGCTCGACACTGGCGATGGTGCTGGCGGGCATGATGGTCGGCTCGCTGTTTTCCGCAGGGACCTCGTTCATCAAGCTCGTCGCCGACACGACCGACCAGCTGCCCGCCATCACCTACTGGCTGATGGGGGCACTGACCGCTGTTCGTTTAGACGATCTGCACTTTGCCATGGTTCCCATTTTGTGCGGCCTGATCCCACTTTTTTTTCTGCGGTGGCGGCTGAATCTTCTGTCCGTCAGCGAGGCGGAGGCCCGCAGCATGGGCGTCAACACCCGGCTTCTGCGCCTGCTCGTCATCCTCTGCGCCACGCTGGCGACCGCGGCGAGTGTCTCCATCAGCGGCATGATCGGCTGGGTGGGGCTCGTGATCCCGCATATCTGCCGGCTGCTCGTCGGGCAGGACACGCAGCGGCTGCTGCCTTGCTCGATGCTGCTGGGCGCGAGCTTTCTGATGCTGGTCGACGATCTGGCCCGCTGCCTTGCCGCGAGCGAGATCCCGCTCGGCATCCTCACGGCCTTCGTCGGCGCGCCGCTGTTTCTCTATCTCATCGTCAAAGGAGGGAGGCGGCATGATGCAGATTGACGTGCAGGACCTTGTCTTCTCCTACGGCGGCGCGGACGTGCTGCAGGGCGTCAGCTTCTGCGCGGACAAGGGCGAGCGCATCGCCGTGCTCGGCCCGAACGGCGTGGGAAAAAGCACGCTGTTCCGCTGCCTGCTCGGCTTTCTGGAGCCGAGGCGCGGCTGCGTGAAGATCGCCGGGCGCGACGTGCAGGCGTATTCCCGCCGCGCGCTGGCGGCGGAGCTGGCCTATATCCCGCAGTCGTACCACCCGGTCTTCGACCATACGGTGCTCGAGAGCGTCCTGATGGGCCTGAGCGCGCAGCTCGGCACCTTTGACCGGCCGTCGCGCGCGCAGGCGGCGCGCGCGATGCAGATCCTTTCGGAGCTCGGCATCGCGCAGCTGGCCGAGCGCGGCTGCACGCGCATCTCCGGCGGCGAGCGGCAGCTGATGCTGCTGGGCCGCGCGCTCATGCAGAACGCGCACACGCTCATCATGGATGAGCCAACGGCGAGTCTGGACTACGGCAACAGCTTCCGCGTCATGCAGCGCATCGAGTCGCTCTCCGCCGGAGGCTACAGCGTGATCTTCTCCACGCACGAGCCGAATCAGGCCTTCCGCTACGCGACGAAGGTGCTCGCGCTCAAAGACGGGCGGGTCCTCGCCTTCGGGCCGCCGGCCGACGTGCTGACGCCGGAGCTGCTCGAAGCGCTCTACGGCGTCCGGGTCGCCGTCACGCAGGTTTTGGCCGGGGGACGGAGCTTTTCCGTCTGTACGCCGTATGGCGGGGAGGAGCTTTGATGTTTACGTGGACGCCGGAGATGATCCGGCTCATGCAGAACGCCAACGCGCACAGCGAGTATCACCGGCAGCTCGCCGCCATCCTCGCACCGAAGCTGGCCGGCTGCCGCACGCTCTGCGACGCGGGGTGCGGGCTGGGCAGCCTCTCGGCAGCGCTGAGCCCGTATTTTGACGCGATCACCGCCGCCGACGTCTCCGACGCCGCGCAGGACGTGCTGCGCGAGACCATCCGGACGCAAAACCTCACCAATATCACCCCCCTGCCCTGCGATCTGCTGCAGCGCACAGACCGGACGCGGTATGACGGCATGGTCTTCTGCTTTTTCGGCAGTCTCGCGGAGATCCTGCCCGTGGCGCGCAGGCAGTGCGCCAAAACGCTTGTCATCATCAAAAAAAATTATGAGCTGCACCGCTTTTCCCTGACCGCGCAGCCCATCCGCGGCGAGACCGCGCCCGCGGCCTGCGAAGCGCTGCGCGCGATGGGCATCCCGTTTACCTTCGACGCGCAGGAGCTCGAGCACGGGCAGCCGTTTGCCTCGCTGGACGAGGCCGTGCAGTTCTTCCGCATCTACAGCAAGGACGAAGCACCCGGGGCCGTCACGCCCGAGGCCATCCTTCCCCGCCTGCAGAAGACCGGCGACGACGCGTTCCCCTACTATCTGCCGCAGATCAAGCGGCTCGGTATTCTGACGATCAAGATGGAGGATCTACTATGAAAGAGCTGTTTACATCTATGCTGCAGGCGCTCTCGGACGGGCAGAGCGTCGTGCTGTGCAGCATTCTCGCCTCGTCCGGCTCCACGCCGCGCGGCGCGGGCGCAAAAATGGCCGTCTTCGCCGACGGGCATACAGTCGGCACCATTGGCGGCGGCGCTGTAGAGAAGTGCTCCGGCGAAAAGGCGCTGGAGGTTTTGCAGAGCAAGCAGTCGCTGGTGCAGGGCTACTGCCTCGCGCCCAACCAGGTCGCCGACATCGGCATGATCTGCGGCGGCAACGTGACGGTCTATTTCCAGTACTTTGACCCGGCAGACGAAAACGGCCGGGCGCTGCTGCAGGGCATTCTGGAGCTGCTGCGGGGTGACGATGACAGCTGGCTCGTCTACCGGATGGACGGCGGCTGCGTCAGCGCCATGGGCACGTTCGACGAGGCCCACGGCCTGCGCTTTACAGACTGCATCACGCCCGAGGCGCTGCGGCCGATGCTGCTTTCCAACGCGTTCACGAAAAAGGGCGACCCCGGCTACTATATCGAACCTCTGACGCAGGCTGGGCACGCCTATATCTTCGGCGGCGGCCACGTGGGCATGGCGCTCGCGCCGGTGCTGGCCTCGGTCGGCTTCCGCGTGGTGGTCTATGACAACCGGCCGGATTTTGCAAAGCCGGACCATTATCCGTCCGCCGAGCAGGTCATCCTCGGCGATTATCTGGACATCGGCGCGCACCTGACACTGACGGAAAACGACTACGTCTGCATCATGACGCCCGGCCATCAGGCCGACCGCGAGGTCCTGCTGCAGGCCCTGCGCTCCCCCGCGACCTACATCGGCTGCATCGGCAGCCGCCACAAGATCGCCGCGACCAACGCCTATCTCATGGCCAACGGCATCCCGGAGGCGGACCTTGCCCGCGTCCACGCGCCGATCGGGCTGGAGATCTACGGCCAGACCCCGGCGGAGATCGCCGTCTCCGTCGCCGCGGAGATGATCCGCCACCGCGCGCTGCGCGCCGGGACCGACAAAAAGCCGTCGAAGAGGTGAGGACATGCACGTATTTCTGACCGGACCCGTACAGATCGGGAAAAGCACCCTGCTCCGCGCCTCGCTGGACGCGCTGCAGCCGCAGAAGCTCGGCGGCTTCCGGACCGTCTCGGCCCAGCCGCAGGCCGACGGCAGCCGCCCGGTCTACCTGCACCCCGCGTGCAGCCCGGACGAGCTGCACGAAAGCGCCAACCGCATCGGCATCCGGCGGCCGGGGCTCGGCATCGTCTCCTTCCCGGCCGCATTCGAGACGGCGGGCCTCGCCGCGCTGGCGGGTGCGGAGGACTGCGACCTTCTTCTGATGGACGAGATCGGCCGCATGGAGCGGCGGGCGGACACGTATTCCGCGCGTATCCTGACGCTGCTGGACGGCGGCGTGCCCATCCTCGGCGTCGTCCAGAAAAAGGCCGACACCCCGCTGGCCCAGGCCATCCGCTCCCACCCCCGCGTCCGCCTGATCGAGGTATCCGAAGAAAACCGCGATACCCTCCTCCCCACCATCCTCGAAGCCCTGCGGAGCTGAGCATCCCGGATATACAAACCGCGCCGCTGGCAAAAGCCAGCGGCGCGGTTTTTTCAAGAAAATTCTGCACCAGTCGCCGGGCGCATCCGGCGAAAGCCGATGGCGGTCAATACAGGGCGTTCCCGCAGCTTATGCCCACACGAACCAGCAGTAGAGGTAGCCGGTGAGGACGGCGAGGAGGGTGAAGGGAACGCCGATCTTGAGGAAGTCGGTGGCCTTGACCTCGTAGCCCTCCTTCTGCAGGATGCCGATGGCGGCGATATTGGCGGACGCGCCGATGGGCGTGAGGTTGCCGCCGAGCGTCGCGCCGACGAGCAGGCCGAAATACAGCACGTGCGCGTCGCAGCCCATCATGGCCGCGATGCCCTGCACGACGGGCAGCATCGTGGCGACGTACGGGATATTGTCGATGAAGGCAGAGATGATGACGGAGCCCCAGACGATGATCGAGTACATGCCAAAGAGGCTATTGCCGCCGAGCTTGACGAACAGGGCGCTGATGTCCTCGATGACGCCCGTCTCGGTCAGCGTGCCGATGACGACGAACAGGCTCATGAGCAGCAGGAGCGTCTCAAAGTCGATCTCGCCCAGCGCATATTTGATGGGGCCGAAGTGCTTTTTCTGGAGAATGGAGCGCACGAGACCGATGAGGAACAGCGTCATGCAGATCAGGCCGTTCGTCAGCGCCGGGCGGCCCGGGATGAACGACGCCGCGATCAGCAGCACCACCGTGCCGCACAGCAGCCAGGTCGGGAACAGGTCTTCCACGGCCGTCGGCTCGCCGACGGTGACCTTGCCCTTCTCCTTGCGGAAGATGAACATGATGACCGGGACCGTGACGAGCGCGCCCAGCTCCACGGCAAAGAAGATGGAGCATTTGCCGTCCATCACGATGAAGTCCAAAAAGTCCATGTTGGCGTAGCCGCCCAGCATGATGGACGTCGTGTCGCCGACCAGCGTGGCCGCGCCCTGCAGGTTGGAGGAGACCGCGATGCAGATGAGCAGCGCGACCGGGGAGGTCTTCAGCTTCTTGGCGATGGACAGCGCGACCGGCGCGATCATCAGGACCGTCGCCACGTTGTCAACGAACGCGGACACGACGCCGGCGAAGACCGACAGCGCGACCGCCACCCACATGACGTTGGGTGTCTTCTGCAGCAGCAAGTCCGCCATACGCTCCGGCATTTTCGACTCGATGAACAGCGCGACCGTGCCCATCGTACCGGCCAGCATCAGAAGGACGTTCCAGTCGATGGCCGAGAAGACGGATCCGAGCGGCATCGCGCCGGAGACGACAAAGATGACCGCCGAGATCAGCGCGACGTACGGCCGCTTCTTGGGCAGGGCGATCATCAGGATATACGTGATTGCGAAGAGGATGATGGTGAACAGCTTCATGACAGGGCTCCTAACTTTTCTTTTTCATTTCTTCCGGGAACATTTTACCGCTGCCCGGGGGCTCCGGGCAGCCGGATAAAATCGCAGGGGCCGCGGCGCTCAGTCCGCAAAGAAGGTGATCTTCCCGCTCGTGATGACCGTGATGATGTCCGCGATCATGCACACGACAGTCACGATGCGCGAGACGGTCGCCAGGGCGGCGGGCAGCTCGACAAAGGACAGGATCGACAGCACATAGGCCGCGACCATGATCCAGCCGATGACCTTCGCGGCCGTCGTCTTCCCGGCCGCGCGGTAGAGGCCGCCGACCAGACCGTCAAGGAAAATGACCAGCACGAGCAGCAGCCACTTCGGCAGCTGCTCGATCCCGTTTCTCAGCTTTTCCAGTGTTTCCATGTTTTTTGTTCTCCTTTTGCTCCGGTTTGGAGCGTTTCTTTTTTTAGACGGATCGGCAGAAGGAAAGGTTCCCGCCGCCGGGAATTTTTTTACGCCATCCGCTGGCCGTTGATCACGAGCGCGAAATGCAGCCCCAGCTTCTCCGCCGCGCGGCGGCACAGGAGCATGCGGTCCATGAAGATCTCAAAATACTCGATCACCGCGCACACCTCCGTGTCGATGGCGAGCGTGAGACAGATCTCCTTGTCGGTGAGCGTGACCTCGTGCTTTTTGACGGAGTAGTTGACGCGGTCGTGGATGTCAAAGGCGGCGCGGGCCTTCGGCCGCACACGGTTCGCGCGCACGTCCATCTTATCCGCCAGGATGAGCGCCGCCGCCACGGGGTTGACCGGGAAGGCGGTCTTTTCGTCGTGATTGCCGATGGCGGTGATGATGGTGGCGGTCTCCTCGGGCGCCGCGCCCATTTTATCGAGAATACGGAAGGCCATGACCGCGCCGGACTGCGCATGGTCGATGCGGTTGATGACGTTGCCGATATCGTGCAGCCAGCCTGCGATGGCGGCGAGCTCGCACGTGCGGTCGTCATAGCCCAGCGTCTTTAAAATGGCGCTCGCCTGCGCCGAGACGAGGCCCACGTGGGCAAAGCTGTGCTCCGTGAAGCCCAGCGCGGACAGCGATTCGTCCGCCTTGCGGATGTAGCTTGTGATCTCCTCACTTTGCTTGACCTGTTCCAGTGTGATCGACATAGGCGCTCCTTTTCTCTTTCTTTTACAGGTTGGCCAGCGTTGTGCCCGTCAGCCAGTGCAGCAGCTCCTCAGGAGTAGCGGGCTTGCCGGCTGTGAAAAACTCTGTCCGGCCGGGGACCATCTGCGTATCGTCGTCGCTCTCGGCCCAGGTGACGCGCTGCAGCACGCGCAGCCTGCAGGTGCCAAGATCCGTGACCTCCGGCGGCACCTGCCGGTGCTGGATGAGGATGGTCACGCCGTAGTTATCCGAGGTCCAGCGGCCGAAGTTCGTCGTCGGCTTGCGCCATTTCCAGCGGCAGCGGGCCCCGCCGTCCTCCATCTTCACGAGCTTCAGATAGCCGCCCTCCACGTCCTGCACACAGCGCATGAGCCAGACGACGTGATAGCCCGCCTTCTGAAAAAACTCGCAGACGTCGAAAAAATGCGCCTTCATCAGCAGCCCGTCCTGCAGCATGACGACAAACTGGTTGATCTGGATATAGGCAATGCGGGTCTGCCTCTCGACGGTGACCGGCACGTTGCGGTTTTCCTCCGGCACGAGCGACTGCCAGCGCGCGAGCCACGCCTGCTGACTGTCCGCTTTTTCCTGGCGTCTTCTTCTGATGGCGTCAAACAGCATGGCCGGTCCTCCTGGCAGACTTTTTGGCATTTTATCATTTTAGATTTTACCTGCGCAGAAAATACTTGTCAAGTAAATTGACGGATCGATCCAAAACTATTAAAATAAAGGAAATCAGGAGGACGTTTTATGGATCAGCATCCGTCTGTCAACAATCTGTATCTCTCCGAGCGCCTGCAGAAAACGCTTGCGGGCGTCGGCAGCCATACCGTCACGACCGTCATCGCCCCCATGGGCTACGGCAAATCGACCGCCCTGAAATGGTGGCAGCAGCAGCTGGCCGCCCGGATCCCGCACGCAAAGATCTTCCGCCAGCTCGTCGCGGCCGACAGCCGTCAGGATTTCTGGGACGGCTTCTGCCGCGCGCTGCGGCCGCGGCCCGTGCTCGCCGGGCAGCTGCAGGCACTCGGCTTCCCGGCTGACCCACATACCATGCGCCTGCTGCACGAGCTGCTGCAGGACGCGCTGGCCGGGCATCCGGATCCCGTATTTTTCATTCTCGACGACGTGCATCTGCTGCAGAGCGTCGATCTGCCCGGCATCGTCTCGTTCCTTGCCGAGCGGCTGCCGCCGCAGGTCCACATCGTCCTGCTCTCGCGCAACCAGATCTTCTCCGCCGCCGCGCAGCTGCGGCTGGGCAGCGGCCTTCTGACGATCGGCGCGGCCGACCTTCGGCTGCGGCCGGAGGAGATCTGCCGGTATGCCGCCTGCTGCCGTCTTCCGATGACGCTTTCGCAGGCGCAGGCGCTTTTCGCCGTGAGCGAGGGCTGGCGGGCCATGCTCTATCTGATGTTCCGCGCGTATTGCCAGACCGGCGTCTGGCAGCCGGATTCCCGCAGCGCCGACACGCTCATCGAGCAGGTCATGCTCGACCCGCTGGACGAGCGGCGGCGGCTGTTCCTGCTCAAAAACTGCCTGACCGAGGAATTCACCGCCGAACAGGCCTGCTTCGTCTGGCAGGAGGCAGACGGCGAGGCGCTGCTGCACGATCTGACGCACAACAACGCCTTCATCACCACCGGCGACGCGGGCGTCTACCGCTGCCACCACATGCTGCGGATGCTGCTGCGCCGGAAGTTCGCGCTGCTGGACGAGGCGCTGCAGCAGTCGGTCTGCCGCAGGCTCGGCCAGTGGTACAGCCGGGCGGGCGAGGAGCTTCTGGCCGCGGAGTTTTTCTGCCGCTGCGGCGACTGGGACGGCGTCCTGACCGCTGCGGCGCGCGACTGCGGAAAATCCATCTGCGGCGAGCACCGGCAGATGCTGTTAAGCTGGTGCCAATCGTGCCCGGAGGAGGCGCTCCGGCGGCACCCGGACGCGCTTTGCGTGCTGATGCGCAAGCTCTATTCCTTCCGGCAGATCCCGGAGCTGCTGCGGCTGCAGAAGCTGCTGCTTGAGAGCCTGCAGGCCGGCAGCGATCTTTCCGAGGCGGAGAAAAGCAACTATCTCGGCGAATGCGACCTGGTGATGAGCTTTCTGCGCTACAACGACATCGCCGCCATGAGCGAGCTCCACCGCTCGGCCTGCGCGCGCATGACGCGCACGACCCGCTGCATCGACCTCGGCGGCACGTGGACCTTCGGCTCGCCGTCGGTCCTCATGATGTTCCACCGCACGCCCGGACAGCTCGACGAGGAAAACGCGCAGATGCGCGCGTGCATGCCCTACTACTACAAGGTCACCGACGGCCACGGCAGCGGCGCGGAGCACTCCATGCAGTGTGAGACCGACCTGCTGCGCGGGCGCTTCACCGACGCGGAGATCGGCTGCCATCTGGCCAGAGACGCCGCGCAGGCGCGCGGCCAGTACAGCATCCTCCTCACGGCGGAGTTTACCGCCCTGCGGCTTTCCCTTCTGCAGCATGGAGAGGCCGGGATCGACGAGACGCTCGCGCAGCTGCACGGGACGCTCAAATCGCAGCGGCAGTTTCTGCTCCTGCGCACACTCGACCTCTGTCAGGCGTGGCTGGACGCCATGCGCGGCCGCGCGGACCCAGGCGCGTGGTATCTGACACCGGAGGCGGACGCATCGTTCCTCAGCCCGGTGCTGCCAATGCTGCGCATCGTGCAGAATGAGGTGCTGCTGGCCCTTGGCGAATGGACGAAGCTGCTCGCCCGCGGCGAGAGCTGCGCCGCGCTGAACACCGCCTTACATACCTGCCTGGCGGATATCTATCTGCATATCCAGCTCGCCTGCGCGCAGTTCCAGCTCGGCCGCCGGGAGGATGCGCAGCGGGAGCTCGGCACGGCCCGGCGCCTCGCCGCGCCGGACGGCCTGACCCTGCCGTTCACGGAGCACGCGGCGCTGCTCGGCCCGCTGCTGCGATCGCCGGAGACGGCCGCCGCGCGTTCGCGCGTCAGCAGTCTCAGCCCGCGGGAGCTGGAGATCGCGCAGCTCGCCGCCGCGCGCCGGACGAACGCCGAGATCGCCGAAGCGCTGCACCTGTCGGAGGCCACCGTCAAAAACCACCTCAAGCGCATCTTTGACAAGCTCGGTCTTGACGGCGGCGCGCGCGGCAAGCGGATGCTGCTGGCCGATGTGCTGCCCAAGATTAGCCCCTGAGGGGCCTATGAAACCCGACTGCTCCACGGTAAACTGGTATCAGACCGTTTATCGTGGAGTTTTTTCAATTTCAATCCGGGAGGATCATCATGAAAAAAGTCAGGAACCTGCTTCTTGTGCTGTTGGCTGCGGTCCTGTGCCTGCTGCTTCTGACCGGCTGCGGTGAAAAGGACGTGACCGTCTCCGTCACGCTCGTCAACCGCTCCGGACGCGAGATCTCGTCCATCAGCATCACCCCCTCGACCAGCACCGAATGGGACACCGAGTTTGTCGACGGCGCGTTCGCCGACGGCGAGACCATCAGTGCCAATCTCGGCACCTACAAGGAATCCGAGGTCCCCTCTGCCTATAACATCCTCGTCTACAACGACGAAAACTACATCCTGTACGACACCAGTGTCGACGAGCTGGATTTCGCGATCCAGGACGGCGACTATATCATCTTCCTGCCGCCCGAGGGCGAGGTGCCCATCGAGATCGCGCACGACTATGACCCGTCCGACTATGACGAGGCGGATGAGACCGCCTATGCCTTCGAAGAGACCGAGCCCACACTTTCCGGCGATCTGAGCGGCTATACCGGCTGCTGGAAGCTCGCGGGCGAGCCGTTCTACTTCGTCATCAACGAGGACTACGAGTGGATCGCCATCAACCTCTACGGCGAGCAGGTCGGCCCCGGCTACGTCGTGGACGAGGGCGAGAACATCACGCTCTGCATGGAGGATGATTCCCAGCTCGTCTCCCTGTGGCAGACGGCCTACGGCGCTCTGAGCGATGCGAACGGCAATACGCTCACCGCCATGGACTACATCATGCTCCTGCCCACGCCCGAGGACGATCTGAACCAGACCGCCGCCTTCCCCGGCGGCTTCACCAACGTCACCATCGACTATCCCATCCAGATGGAGGCGCATGAGCAGCCGAACGTCTCGAACGCGCTGAGCTTCAACGCCGTGATGGAAGACGGCACGGACGACTATTACTCCAACATCATGATCGCCTTCCAGCCCATCGAGGGCTTCGACCCCTACATGGAAAAGGGCGCGGCCACTGCGAAGGCCTACATGGTCAAGATGCTCGACGACTTCATGAAGAGCATGTACGGCAGCTATCTCATCAAGTCCTTCGGCTCGGACTTCAAGGATAACGGCGACTATTACAGCCTGACCGGCTATATGTGGCTCGACGGCGACATCTTCTCCGGCGATCTGACCCAGCCGGTACGCGGCTGCATGGAGGTCCGGTATTACGGCCCGACGGGCTACGCCCTCGTCGCCACGACCATCGCGCTCGAAGGCCGCATCCGCAACTACTTCGACATCTGCAACAACATGCTCACCACCCTCTCCTACACCGCCGGCTGGAGCACCGCGCCCAAGCCCGTGCCTGCCCAGCCCACCTACTCCGGCGATTCCGGCGACTACGGCACGCCGTACTACTGGTACGACGAGGACGGCGACGTCTGGTACTGGAACGGCTATGAGAACGAGTTCATCAGCTACGGCTCCGACGGCTATATCGATGACGACACCGGCGAATACATGGAATCCAACGACGCCGGCTGGGATTACAGCGACGAATATTACGACGACTACGATCCGTGGTCCGATCCCGGCGACGGCTGGGGCGACTACACCGAAGACGACGGCTGGGGCGATTATTTCTAAGCCCCGCCACCCGAAAGGAGGACGCCCATGCGCGCAGATCTTGCTCTGATCGGCTTCATCCTGACGCTGGCGGGCGGCATCACGCTGCTCGTGCTGCGCCGGCGCCGCGGCGGCGTGCCGCTGCTGCTGGGCGGGATCGTTCTGCTGCTGGCCGCAGCCGCGTTCGCGCTGTATCTGGCAGCGACGCTTCTGCTGGTGCTGGCAGTCCGGTAGCTCCGTTTGCGAAAAAAGAAGAAAAATGACATAGGATTTCACAGATATTTAAAATCTACCCCCTAAGTTTTTTAATACCATCCTGATATTCTATACTTGCAAGAAGCAAACGTCTTTTTCATTTTTCTCCTTTTCTCCATATTGTTTAGAACGCGCGCAGACAAACTGGTCATTTGTCTGCGCGTATTCTTTTGCCCGCCTTGTTTTTCCCCGCTCTGCGTGCTAAACTATCCAAAAAAGTTACTTGGAGGCCCTGTCATGATCTATACCGTTACGCTCAATCCCGCGCTGGATAAAACCGTGCAGATCCCCTCGTTCCGTCTGGGCGAGGTCAACCGGATCTCGGCCATGCGCACCGACCCCGGCGGCAAGGGCATCAACGTCTCCAAGGTCCTGCGGGAGCTCGGCGAGCCGAGCGTGGCCGCGGCCATCCTCGGCGGCGCGGCCGGGCAGAAGATCGAGTCCGCGCTGCGCGCGCTCGGGATCGAGGGCATGTACCTGTTCACCGGGCACGAGACACGCACGAACCTCAAGATCGTCGACCCCACGCTGCACACCAACACCGACGTCAACGAGCCGGGTGCCCCGGCGGACGAAGCCGTCCTTTCTAAGCTTCTCACGCAGCTGACCGGCCGGCTGCGCCCGGGCGATCTGGTCGTGCTGTCCGGTAAGGCGCCCGCGGGCGCGCCGGATACGCTCTACCGCGACTGGATCCTGGCCTGCCGCGCCGCCGGTGCGGCCGTGTATCTCGACGCCGAGGGCGAGCTGCTGCGGCAGGGCGTCACGGCCGGTCCCGCGCTCATCAAGCCCAACCAGGCGGAGCTCTCCGGCGTGATGGGACGCCCGCTCACGACCGAGGACGAGACGATCCGGGCCGCGCAGGAGCTGCTGGCGCAGGGCGTCGGCTGCGTGGCCGTGACGATGGGCGCGGGCGGCGCGCTTTTGTGCTGGGAGGACTGCGTGCTGCGCTGCGAAAGCCCGCGCGTACCGGTCGGCAGCACGGTCGGCGCGGGTGACAGCGTCGTCGCGGCGCTGGCCTACGCACAGCAGCGGCAGCTCTCGCGTGAGGATACGGCCCGCCTCGCTATGGCGACGGGCGCGGCCAACGTCATGTGCTCCGGCACGCAGGCAGCCAGGCTTGGTGACATCGAACAGCTTCTGCCGCAGGTGCGCGTCACCAGACTGTGAACTGTTCACAATTTCTTTACCGGTTTTTGAAACCCTGTTCAAAATCTTCCGCTATACTTTGAACATAAGAAGTGAAACAAACCGATCGGTTCTCTTCTGCATCTTCCGGCGATGCGCCCGGTTGATGCCGCGGAAATATCTGCGGATAAGCCGACAGCCGTGCGCGTGACAATCGCCGTCATCCCCTCTTCTTTTGGAATCCTCTCCAACCCATCCTTACGCGCAGTCCAAAGGCGGCCTGCGCGTAAGCCGATGGCAAATAAAAGCAGCAGCCCGGACACTTTCGTGTCCGGGCTGTTCGTTTTATGCCGCAGCTTTTTCGCGGGGGTCCAGGAAGGTGCTGGGGTGTTTTTTGCAGGTCGCAAGGCTCACGAGCACAAGCGCCAGCGCACAGGCAATCGCCCCCGGGACTGTCGCGCCGAGGCCGAAGGGCTGCCCCAGCAGCTTCCACACGATCGTCACCGAAAAGCCCGCGCCCATACCGGCCAGGATCCCGGCTTTCGTCGCCTTTTTCCAGTACAGCGCCGCAAAGGCGGGCAGGCCCGCGGCGGCCGCATAAAAGCTCCAGGCAAACATCAGGATATTGTACGCATTTTTGATATACAGCGCGATGAACAGCGCGCCCAGCGGCAGGATCACCGCGAACACACGCGTCAGCCGCAGCTCCTTTTTCTCCGGGATATCGGGCCTGAAGACCTTGTAGATATCATGCACGCAGGTCTGTACGGAGACGATCAGATAACTGTCTGCCGTGGACATGATGACAGACAGGATGCCCGCCAGCGCCAGACCTGTCAGGCCGACCGGCAGGATCTCGATCGCCAGCGCCGGGACGACTGCGTCGGTCGAGCCGTAGGCCGCGAGCTTCTCCGCCGGGACCAGCTGGTGCGCCACGACGCCCATGAACCACACCAGCGGGATCGTCAGTCCGTAGGCCAGCGTCCCGAGGAACAGCCCCTCCTTGGCCGACTTGCGGTTCTTGGCAGCAAAGGCCCGCTGCCACATCTCCGCGCCAGCGAGGGTGAAGACGAAATAGGTGATGATATCGCCGACGATGCTGCCGTCCAGATACGGCTTCGCCAGCTCTGGCGCGAGATTCTGCACAAAATTGCCGATCCCGCCGAGCTTGATGAGCGACGACGTCGGAATGAGGATATACACGAACAGGATCAGCATGACAAACTGAAAGACGTCCGTATAAATAACGCCGAACAGGCCGGAGGTCGCCGTATAGATGATGAATACCGCGCAGGCGATGAGCGCGCCCATCTCATACGAGATGCCGATCTCGCCGCCGAGCATGTTGATGATCGTCGCAGTCGCCGTGACCTGCGAGGCGACAGTGCCCATCATCGTGAACGCGATCAGGCAGCCGAGCACGACCTTGGCCGTCTTCCCGAAACGCTGCTCAAACAGATCCGGGATGGACGTGACGTTGAATTTCCGTCCGACGTCGGAAATACGTCCGGCAAAGCCGGAGAAGATAAACATCCCGAGCAGATACGGCAGCGCCGTCATGATGGCCTTGAAGCCGCTGGAATACGCAACGCCCGCACGGCCCATCAGGCCGCTGCCGCCGATGATGGTCGCGCATACCGTGGCCATCAGCACCAGCGGCCCGAAGGACCGTCCGCCCAGATAATAATCGTCCATGCTCTTGACCTTTTTGACCACGACCAGGCCAATGAGCACCATGGCGATCAGATAGGCCGCAATGATGGCCAGATCGATCGCGTGAATTTCGTTATGAACCACAAGTGTCTCCTTTCCCTTCCGGCAGGCAGACACCTGCCGGACTCATGTTGCTTCCGTTTTCCTGAAAAACCGGGCGACAGCCTCCCGGGCCTCCGGGTCGCCCACAAAAATGACCAGATCGCCCCCATACAGCTCCGCGTACGGGCCGGGTGAGATGAACATGGCCTCTGCGCGCCGGATTGCGACGACGGTCGCGCCCGTTGCCTGCCAGAAATGGAGCGAGCCGAGGCTCCGCCCCGCATCCGACCAGTCCTGCGGAACGCGGCAGGCATAATTCTGCAGCTGCTCTGCAGCCTGTATGGGCTGCATGGGATCGTCCAGAATGCTGCCGCACAGCTCTGAGACCTGCCGCGCGACCGCCTCCTGCTGGGCGAGCAGCGCGCGCAGCTTCTGCTTTTTCCGCCGCAGCTCGAGCTTTTCGCCGATCATTTGCAAATAGCGCTTCGCATTCTCAGCGGAGCGCACGTACACCCCGCTCTGCTCCTTGACCGTTACGACCTGCATATCGCGCAGCAGCTGCACGGCCTTGCGGATCGTCTCTGGAGAGACCTGATACTCTGACGAGAGCTTTGACCGCCCGGAAAGCTTTTCCCCCTCGGCAAACTGTCCCTCCGCGATCCGCCCGGCGACGGATCCCGCGATCCGCATATATTGCGGGAGTTCCTCGTTCTCCATACCGGCGCCCCCTTTCCCGCGATTTTATACTATTATACAAACTGACAACTTTCTTTTCAAGATGAATTTTCAGTTTTTAACGAAATCCAAATCTCTCAGGGCAAAAAAATCCGGCTGCACAGCAGAGCCGTACAGCCGGAAGCTTGAGGAGGCTATTTTGATTAGATCATTCTGACCTTGTCGTCCGACAGGAAGAACAGCGCCAGCGCGCCGGGGCCGACGTGCGAGCCGGTCACCGGCTCGTAGTCCACCAGCAGGATCTGCTTCGGCGGGCAGCTGCTGCGGCGCAGCAGCGAGGCGAGGATCTGCGCGTCGGGTGCACAGTCGGCATGCGCGATGCCGACCGTCTGCGTCTGCGCGTCGCGGACCAGTTCTTCATAGCGCTTGGCGATGGCCTCGATGGCGCGCTGGCGGCCGCGGAGCTTGGCGAAGCAGACGATCTTGCCCTGCGGGTCGCCCTTGAGCAGGGGCTTGATCTGCAGCACGGTCCCGACGGCGGCTTCGAGATTGGACAGGCGGCCGGTCCTGCGGAGGTAGCGCAGGTCGTCGACCGTGAAGATCTGCGCCATGCGGTGCCGCAGCGAACGCAGAAGGATGTAGGTGTCGTCGATGCTCATCCCCTCGCGGCGGCAGTCGACCGCGCGCATGACGAGCAGACCCTCGCCGAGCGAGGCGCTGTAGGTGTCGACGAGCAGGAGCTTGCGCGCCGGGAATTCCTCGCGCAGCTGGCGCGCGGCGATCTGGCCGGAGGCGTAGGAGCCGCTGATACCAGAGGACATGCTCACGAACAGCACGTCCTCCCCCGCCTCCAGCATCGGGGTCAGCACATCGAGATAGCGCTGCGGCGGGATCTGCGAGGTCGAGACCTTCGTCCCGCTGCGCATCTGCGCATAAAAGGTCTTCGCGTCAAAGGTATTGAGGTCCAGACAGGCCTGCTCATCTCCGTCCGCGTGGAAGGTGAAGGGAATGATCGTGATATGCTCCTGCTGCAGATACGCAGTCGGGAGATTGGCCGAGGTATCGGTTACGATTCTGAACATGATATTGCTTCTTTCTGCATGTAATCTTCTATATTAGATTACCACATATCAATCGCAATGTCAATTCGTCTTCCAGTACAAATATTCGTTGCATTTTGCCCGGGATGTGCTATACTGGTTACGAAAGGTGTGTGTAAGTTTATGGAATTCGACAATGACCTTGTCGTAGGCAAGCTGCGGCGGTGGGAAAAGTATCTCGCCGCCTACCGTCTGCCCGCGTGGGAGCAGATCCCGGATCTCGGGCTGTACATGGAGCAGGTCGTGCTGCTTCTGCGGCAGTACCTTGACTATCTGCCGCCCGAGCTCAAGCAGCCCGAGCCCATCACGGCGGCCGCCATCAACAACTACGTCCGCACCCGGCTTCTGCCGGAGCCGCGCAAAAAGCGCTACTACCGCGTGCATATCGCCTATCTGATCATGATCTGCACGCTCAAGCAGGCGCTCCGCCTGTCCGAGCTGCAGACGCTGCTGCCCGGCGATCTTCCGGAGGACGAGGTCCGGCGCACCTATGACGCCTATGTGCGGCGGCACCAGCTGTGCGCGCAGTATTTCATCGACCAGGTCCGCCTGACGGCCGCCGCCATGTTTGACCGAGAGGTCACCATGGAGCTTGCCGTCCGCGACACCCCGGAGATGATCACCTCCGCCGCCATCCTGAGCGGCTTCGCCCGCCTCTTTGCAGAAAAGCTCCTGCTCCTCGAAGGCAAGACCCTCGCCACCGGCGGCAGCATCGAGGTCCGTACATGACAAAAACCACCTCCGGCAGCCGGAGGTGGTTTTCTTTTTTTCGTTATACCCCGATCCTTTGTGTGCGCCAGGCTTCTCCGTGCGTACCATATAAAAAATCAAATTCATGCAGAAAAATCCGCCGGTCTGTGATAGAATCAAAGCAAGCTGTGCGCAGGGCGGCCTGCGCGGATTCTGACGGAAGGATAACGGAACATGAAACTTGTGATTCTGGATGGTTATACGGAAAATCCCGGCGATCTGAGCTGGGATGGGCTGCGGGAGCTGGCGGAGGTGACGGTCTATGACCGGACGAGCCTGACGGATCCCGCGCAGACGATCGCGCGCATCGCGGACGCCGAGATCGTGCTGACCAACAAGACGCCGCTGCCGCGGGCGGTCTTCGAGGCCTGCCCCAACATCAAAATGGTCGGCGTGCTGGCCACGGGCTACAACGTCGTGGATATCGCCTGCGCCAGGGAGCGCGGTATCCCCGTCTGCAACGTCCCGGCCTACGGCACCGCCTCGGTCAGCCAGTACGCCATCGCCCTGCTGCTCGAGGCCTGCCACCACATCGGCCACCACAGCGACGCCGTCCACGCCGGCCGCTGGGCCAGCTGCCCAGACTGGTGCTTCTGGGATTACCCGCTCATCGAGCTCGAGCATAAGACGATCGGCATCATCGGCTTCGGCCGCATCGGCCAGTCGACCGGCCGCATCGCAAAGGCGCTCGGCATGCGCGTGCTGGCCTATGACGTCTTTCCCACCGACGCCGGCCGCGCCGTCGGCGAATACGTCGAGCTGGACACGCTGCTCGCCGCCTCGGACGTGATCGCCCTGCACTGCAATCTGACGCCGGAGAACGAGAAGATCATCTGCAAGGAGAACATCGCCAAGATGAAAGACGGCGTGATCCTCGTCAACAACGCCCGCGGGCAGCTCGTGGCCGAGCAGGATCTGGCCGACGCGCTGAACAGCGGCAAGGTCGCCGCCGCCGCGCTCGACGTCGTCTCCACCGAGCCCATCCGCAGCGACAATCCCCTCCTGCAGGCCAAAAACTGCATCCTCACCCCGCACATCTCCTGGGCCCCCATCGAAAGCCGCCAGCGCATCCTGGACTGCACCATCCGCAACGTCCGCCAATTCCTCTCCGGCACCCCGGAAAATAACGTGTGGGGGTAAGTTGCCTGATCTCATGCAGCAAGAGCACCGTATTTCGTGAAATACGGTGCTCTTGTACGTTTCCCGGCACATCGGCAGCTGATTCAGGCCTCCAGTTTTGCGGAATCTGTCGTATATTGCCCCGCAGTCCATCACCCGCATAAAAACCGCCCGGTCATCCTGCGGATGGCCGGGCAATTTTATGGGTTCACGGGCGGATGATGCAGTCGGCCTGGAGCTGCTTTTCGGCAATGACGTACATGTTGGTCACCTCGCCGACGCGGAGCTTTTCGGTCAGGCCGTAGTAATTGAGGCAGGTGCCGCAGGTCAGGATCTCGACGCCCTGGCTCTGCAGCGCCTGCAGGTCCTCGAGCGAGGCCGAGCCTTCGCAGGTGACGGCCGCGCCGGCGTTGTAAAACAGGATCACCGCGGGCAGCGTCTCCTGCTGCGTGAGCGCGAACAAGAACGCCTTGAGCAGAGCTCTGCCGAGCTCCTCGTTCCCCTCGCCCATGTAGTCGGCCGAGATGACGACGACGGTCTTTTTCTGCGCCGCCGGGGCAGTGCAGGCGATCGCCTCCTCCTTCGGCAGCTCCGCGCCCTCCGCCGCGGTGATGGTGACGCGGTATTCGGCGTCCGAGATCGTCTCGACCTCGATGCTGCAGCCCTTGCTCTCGGCCAGCCGTCGGAGATTCTGCACCGCCGTTTCATTGTCGACCAGCGTCTCCACGCTCCCCGCGCCGCCGAGCGACTGCAGCGCCCGCAGCGTCTTCACGACCGGCAGCGGGCAGGCCTCCCCCATCGCATTGATCCGGATCATAACCCTTCCTCCTTCGTGCTCCTGTCAGAAATATAACGTCTGCCTACAGTATATCCCTTCCCCACCCCGGATGCAAGCATTTTCACCGCATCAGCGGTCACGATTTTGAGAGGAGGCGCGACGGAGCGGGTGAGAGATGACATTTTGATGCAACGCATAAAAAAGTCGTCGCGAACTAGCGCAGTCCGCGACGACGATGTGTTTTCGCTACACTATAGATGAACGCGAAAATCTATGTTTTCGGAAAGGAAGAATGTGTGCAAGGAACCCATCAGGGGTTCCTTGCACGTTCAATTCCCGCCCGCAGGCGACACAGTCTGCGGAGCAGACTGCGCACCTCCAAAAAGAAAGACACGCAAATGCGTGTCTTTCTTTTTGGAGGTGCCGCCCAGATTTGAACTGGGGAGTGAAGGTTTTGCAGACCTTTGCCTTACCACTTGGCCACGGCACCGGATATGAAAATAGGAATGCGCTGAGGCATTCCTATTTTATTTGGAGCGGGTGACGAGGCTCGAACTCGCTACCTCCACCTTGGCAAGGTGGCGCTCTACCGGATGAGCTACACCCGCATAATGGTGCCTCCGGTCGGAGTTGAACCAACGACACGCGGATTTTCAGTCCGCTGCTCTACCTACTGAGCTACAGAGGCATATTGAGGCGAGATCACTCTCGCCTCAATACATTATGGCGACCCGGAACAGACTCGAACTGTCGACCTCCAGCGTGACAGGCTGGCGTGCTAACCGACTGCACCACCGGGCCAGGTAAATTGGTGGAAAGTACAGGGCTCGAACCTGTGACCCCCTGCTTGTAAGGCAGGTGCTCTCCCAGCTGAGCTAACCTTCCGTTCCATCAAGCCGCATCTCTCAGCGACGAGTGTATTATAGCGGCCGATGCAGAAAAAGTCAAGAACATTTTTTCAAAATGGCAGACTTTTTTCTCAGCCCCGTCCGATCCCTACGCCGGCTGCAATTCCATACTTGAGAACAGCTCCGCCGCCGTGGTATCATAGGCGGTGCCGGAGCCCTCCGGCGCGCTGAAGGTCAGCGCGTAGCAGTGCGCGCCCTCCGAGATGACCTTGCAGCGGTACAGCCGCCCGCCCTCGTCGGACGCGGCGTACCACGCGAACTGCCAGACCGGCCGGCTGCGGCTGCCGCTCTCATACACGCGCAGCGCGGACGCGTCAAAGCCGGACAGGCTGCGCACGACGCTCTGCATGGACGCGGCGGGCAAAACCTGCGTCACGATCTCATACCCGCCGCCCGGCTGGGTATAGACGTGCTGCGTGCCGGCCTCGGCAAAGACCTCCTCGACCGCGTCCTGCGGCAGGCGGACACAGATGACGCTGGACGCGCCGTCCGATTCCCGCACGCAGCCGCCGCCCACCGTTTCCCAGACGGTCTGCGCCGAACAGGCGCACAGGCCCGCCATCATGGCCGCCAGAACCAAAATTACGATCCGTTTCATATCAAACTCGCCTCCATCCAAAGAAAGGAGATCCGCACATGCTTGTTCCCCTGCTTCTTATGAATGCAGCCGGCTTCGGAATTATGCTGCTTGATAAAAATTTGGCCCGCCATCACCGCCGCCGGGTGCCGGAGGCGCTGCTGCTGGCGTTTGCCGCCTGCTTCGGGAGTGCGGGCGTGCTGGCCGGGATGCTGATCGGGCATCACAAGACCAGAAAGCCCCTGTTCACCGTGACGGTGCCCGTGCTGCTGCTCGCGCAGGGCGCGGGACTATATCTCCTGTTCGGTCACTGACGGAGCTTGCGCTTGTTGCCCTTGGCGTCGACGATATAGGTATTGTCCAGCTGCTGGCGCAGATCGCCCACGACGGAATCGATGTAGGCCCGGCGGAGCTTTGCCCGCTCCTCGTTTTCCTCCGGCGTGAGGCCGACGGTCTTTGCCTTGCGCGCAAGCTCGTTGATGCGCTCGATGTCTCCCTTTTTCATAGTAACGCTCCTTATAGAAATCTTGTAATTTCGATCGCGATGCGGCCCTTTTTCGTGCTGCCGCCGATCGTCTCCAGCCGGATCTTGCCGAGACCGCGGATGGTGATCACGTCGCCCTCCGCCGCTTGCTTGTCGCCCTTCATGCAGGGCGCGTAGTTCAGCTCGCATTTTCCGGCGGCGATATAGTCCGCAGCCTTGCCGCGGCTGATGGAAAAGCCGGAGGAGACGACGCCGTCGAGCCGCAGCGAGGAGACGGTATCGCGGACGGCCTTGACCTTCTGCTCCGGGACGCGGATCTGGTCGATGGGGAGCTGCTCCACATGCAGCTTCGTGCGGCCGGCAGAGAGAAAATTCTGCAGCAGGTACGGCAGGATCTCCCGCGTGACGAGAAAATCGCAGCTGCCCTCCGAGACATAGATATCCCCTACCGTCTCCCGCTTGATCCCGCAGCCCATGAGCGCGCCGAGAAAATCCCGGTGCGTGAGCGTGTCGCCCGCAAAATATACCGCGCGGACGGCCGCGATGGGCCCTTCGTCCCCCGTGAGCCAGTTCTCGTCCAGATACTCCGGCACATAGCAGCAGACCTCGCGCTCGGCCATGGCCGGGCCGCCGAAGAAGACAAAGTCCTGCCCCCGCAGCAGCTCCGCGGCGAGCATCTGCTCGCGCTTGGACAAAAACGCCGTCGCGGCGGGGATATTGCGGGCAGCCGCGGAAGTGATGCGCTCATAGACCCGGGCCAGCAGGATCTCGTCTTCCTTCGTCTGCGCCATCCGGGCGATCTGTTCTCGTTTGTCCATGCTCCGCCTCCTGTTCTTCAGAGGTATTGTAGCAGTCCGGCGAAAAAAAAGCAATGGCGCTTGGTTTTTGAGCGAAGAGGGATTATACTTGGGATATGCAGTGCAGCAAATTTGAAAGACTGCTCAAGGGCTGATACGCTGCAGCAAATTTGTAACTGCCATTCAGCATTTTCTTTTGCTTCTCCAAAAGAAAACGCTGGCAAAAGAAAAAGAGCCTG
>ERZ827478.402-NODE-402-length-45639-cov-79.905471_pt1 | contig 45639 bp, 38 predicted proteins | sample MGYA00519705_ERZ827478 | MGnify/ENA primary metagenome ERZ827478 (study PRJEB31778, sample SAMEA3449318) | human gut metagenome | biome: human gut; feature: human-associated habitat; material: faeces | place: United Kingdom | collected 2010/2012 ...
GCTTTTGGCTACTTTTGTCACCGCAGACAAAAGTAGCTCGCGCCGGGGCGCGAAATTATCCCCGTCGGAGACAAATAATGCGCTTACGCCGCTGCGCGGCGACACCTCATCCGCCACGGCTTCGCCGTGCCACCTGTCTCCCTGCGGGTCGGTTCGCGGGTCTGACACGCCACCGGCGTGTCATTCAATACCGCGGACCCCCAGGGGGAAGGCTTTGGGGCGTGTCATTCAGCAACACGGACCCCGCGAGGGGAAGGCCTGAGGGGTGCGGCGGTAGGAGAGAAAAACACCTGCCGTGGCTGAAGCAAGCGGCCGCGTCAGCCTCCGCGCCGGTGAACGCAGGCACAGTCCTTTTATCCGACAACGGCGACAAAAGGCTATGCCCGCGAGAATACGCGGGAAATCGCTGTCGGCCATAGCGCGCGAGGGGTTCTTAGACCGTAGGTCTAAGCGGTGCTTTTGGCTACTTTTGTCACCGCAGACAAAAGTAGCTCGCGCCGGGGCGCGAAACTATCCCTGCGCCGCTGCCGCTGACGCGGTGCGAGGGTAGGATCGGGTGCGCTGGAGGCGTTGGCGATTATCAAATCGCGCCCATTGCGGCGCGAAGCACCGCAATGGGTAGGTGGCGGCTAACGCCGCCGGGATATGGGGGCACCTGTCTCCCCGCGGACCCCTCAAGGGGAAGGCTTGAGGGGTGCATCATTCAACGGCGCGAAGCCCTCAAGGGGAAGGCTTGGGAGGTGCGGCGGTAGGAGAGAAAAACACCTACCGTGGCTGAGGCAAGCGGCCGCGTCAGCCTCCGCGCCGATGAACGCAGGCACAGTCCTTTTATCCGACAACGATGACAAAAGGCTATGCCCGCGAGAATACGCGGGAAATCGCTGTCGGCCATAGCGCGCGAGGAAGTGCAGAAACGTAGTTTCTGCCGGCGTTCTTTCCCCCATTTCTTCCGCTGTTGGAAGAAATGGGGCCGTCGGAGACAAAAGAAACGCTCGCGCCGGGGCGCGAAATTATCCCCGTCGGAGACACGTTCCGGCGCCAGGGGGCGCGAAATAGCCCCTGCGCCGGCTGCGGGCGGGGGACGAAAAAAAGACCGGCGGGGCCGGTCCTTTTGTCTTCTTTTCGGCTGCACAGCTTACTGGGACTTGTTTTGCAGCTTTTGGAGCATGGCGGTGAATTCGGGCGGCAGGGGGCAGTGGAGCTCCACCGGTTCGCCGGTGCGGGGGTGGACGAAGCGCAGGCCGGTGGCGTGGAGGCACTGGCCGGTGAGGCCGGGGACCGGCTTTTTGGCGCCGTAGACTGTGTCGCCCAGGATGGGGTGGCCGATGTAGGCCATGTGGACGCGGATCTGGTGGGTGCGGCCGGTCTCCAGGCGGCAGCGCAGGTGGGTAACGCCGGGGTAACGGGCGACGACCTCCCAGTGGGTGACGGCACGGCGGCCGGTGGGGACCACGGCCATCTTTTTCCGGTCGGCGCTGCTGCGGCCGATGGGGGCGTCCACGGTGCCGCTGTCCTGCTTCATATTGCCGGTCACCAGGCACTCGTAGGTGCGGGAGAGGGAGTGGTCCTTCAGCTGCGCGCTGAGGGCCAGGTGGGCGGCGTCGTTTTTGGCGGCGATGATGAGGCCGCTGGTATCGCGGTCGATGCGGTGGACGATGCCGGGGCGCTTTTCGCCGCCGATGCCGGAGAGACTGTCGCCGCAGTGGTGGAGCAGGGCGTTGACCAGGGTGCCGTCCGGGTGGCCGGGGGCCGGATGGACCACCAGGCCCGTGGGCTTGTTGACCACGATGACGTCGTCGTCCTCATAGACCACGTCCAGGGGGATGTCCTGGGGGGGCAGGGCCGTCTCGCGGAGTTGGGGGACGTCCACGGTGACCGTCTCACCGCCGGAGAGGCGGGCGCTTTTAGCGGCGGGCTTGCCGTTGACACGGACGCGGCCCTCGGCGATCAGGCGGGCGGCCTGGGAACGGGTCAGCGCGCCGTCGGCGGAGAGGAAGGCGTCCAGGCGGACGCCGGCGTGTTCAGTTGCGGCTGTCAGCTCCCGCGTCATGGTCAGGCTCCTTTTTCGGCTTGTCGTATTTGTCGTAGAACCACAGGTAGTACACCGCGCCCAGCAGGACGCCGATGACCACGAAGATATCCGCCAGGTTGAAGATGGGGTAGGACATGAATTCCAGGTCAAACATATCCACCACGTAGCCGCGGCAGAGACGGTCGATCATGTTGCCTGCGCCGCCGCCAAGCACCAGCATGGCGGACGTAAGGCCCAGGGGGTGGCGGACGATCTTCTTTACCACCAGATAGACCACGGCGGCCATCAGGACGATGGTGACGGCGGCCAGAAGGCCGGTCTTGCCGGAGAAGCTGCTCCAGGCAGCGCCGGTGTTGTGCAGGCGGGTGAGCCGGACAATGCCCGGCAGCAGCGGGGCCGACTGGCCCACGTCCAGGTGGGAGGTGACCCACCACTTGAGAAGCTGGTCGCCGCCGATGCAGACGGCCAGCAGGATGACATACCACATAGTGTTTCCTCCGGGAGAATGTACTGCTGTTATGATAGACTATTTGGGCGGGGATTGCAACCGGAAAAGAAAAACGCCCCGAAGGGGGGGCGCTGCGAGGGGCGGGAAAGGGGCGCCGGGAGGTCAGTCCTCCGGGAAGCCGGGCTTCATGCGGAAGGTGTAGGTGCCGTCAGCACAGAGGGTATCCTGACTGTCGGTGACCCAGGCGTGCATGACCACCAGGGTGCGGCCCATGTGGATGGCCTGAGCGTGGCCGCAGAGGACGTCGCCCTGGGCGATGCCCAGGAAGCGGGTCTCGCAGTTCACCGTAAGGCCGCGGCTGCCCCGGGTGCAGGCGGCGGCGCCGGCCACCTGGTCCAGCAGGGTGCAGTACACGCCGCCGTGGACGATGCCCAGGGGGTTCAGGTGGCCGGCGGTCAGGCGGACCTCGCCCTCGGCACCGCCGTCGGACAGGGATGTCAGGCGGATGCCGTTTTCCACATTGAAGCTGCCGGGGAGGTTGGCTCGGCGGAGGATGGTGTCAAAAAGGGCTTGTTGTTCTTCGTGGGTCATGCGGCGGCCTCCGTGGCGGTGTCGGCGGGGGTATCCTCCAGCTTGACCAGCTCGCCCAGGACCACATAGCGGTAGTTGGCCGCCTCGTAGGAGCAGGTGCAGAGGGTCACGATCTGGCCGGAGGGGACGCCCTTGCCGGAGTAGAAGGTAGAATTATTGATGAAACGCTGGAGCTGGTCGGCGGAGAGAAAGGTGCTGAACACCTCGTGGGTGCCGGGGACAACGATGCCGGCGAACAGGTCTACCCGGTACTTGCCGGCGTTGGTGTAGAGGAAAAAGTAGGGGTGGGCGTCGTAGTACCACTGCTGCTTATAGTTGGAGATGGAGGCGAACATGGTGCCGTCGGACATATGGTGGCCATAGAGCACGTTGTTGTGGCCGGAGAAGTCGCTGGGCACGCGGGCGTCCAGGAAGATGGTGCCGTATTCGCTGTAATTGCCGTACAGGTCGTGGTGGAGGTAATACTCGTTGTTGCCGTCGTAGGCGATGGGGTAGCTGATGGGGGTGCCGGGGCTGTAGACGTAGCCGATGATGTCGTTGTAGTGGCTCTGCCACCAGCTCAGGTCGATGCCCTTGGGGCCGGTCTGGCGCTCGATCTCCCGCTGGAGGTCGGCCCTGGTCTGGGCGATCATGGCGGCGGCGTCCGTCTCCGGGGTCATAGCGGCGGCCAGGTCCTCCACGGAGGGAAGGGCCTTCAGCAGGGCCACGGCCTGGGCCGGTGCGGCGGAGGAAACGGTTTTGGCCGCGGCGGTGGGGACGGCGTCGGCGGCCAGCAGGTACAGCGGCACACCGAGGACCAGCGCCAGCAGCGCGGCGAGGATGCGGTTTTTCATATATGGAGCTCTCCCCTTCTGTCGGTTTGGGAATACACAATGGAAATATTATACTTGCATGAATGGTGTATCGTCAAGGAAAAATATGGGCGCTTGACAAGTTTTGACAGCGGAAGGGGAAACGCAAAAAAGAGACAGCCGCAAGGCTGTCTCTTTTTGTGCTGTGAGGAGATACGGCTTATTTGTCGTACATATCGATGAGCTTGAGCAGATGCTCATAGCGGGCCTTGGCCTCGTCCTCGTTGCGCTTGAACAGCACGTCCGCACGCTCGGGGAACTCGCGGGTCAGGCGGGAGTAGCGGGCCTCGTTCATCAGGAACTCCTGATAGCCGCCGGCAGGGGCCTTGGAGTCCAGGGTGAACTTCTTGTCGCCGCCGTCGGGATTGTAGCGGAACAGGTTCCAGTAGCCGCAGTCCACAGCCTTCTTCATTTCCTTCTGGCAGTTCATCATGCCGCCCTTGATGGAGTGCATCTCGCAGGGGCTGTAGCCGATGATCAGGGACGGGCCGTGATAGGCCTCGGCCTCGGTGATGGCCTTGATGGTCTGGGCGGGGTTGGCACCCATGGCTACCTGGGCTACGTACACGTAGCCGTACTGCATGGCGATCTCGGAGAGGCTCTTCTTCTTGACCTCCTTACCGGCGGCGGCGAACTGGGCCACCTGGCCGATGTTGGACGCCTTGGAGGCCTGTCCGCCGGTGTTGGAGTAAACCTCGGTGTCGAATACGAAGATGTTGACATCCTGCTTGGAGGCGATGACGTGGTCCAGACCGCCGTAGCCGATATCGTAGGCCCAGCCGTCGCCGCCGAAGATCCACATGGACTTCTTGGCCAGGTATTCCTTCTTGCTGAGGATATCAGCGGCCAGCGTGCAGGCGGCGCAGTCGCACAGCAGGGCGCCCTTGGCCTTCAGCTCGGCGGCGTGCGCGGCGAGCTGCGGGATGGCAGCCAGCTCCTCCACGGTGCAGATGCTCTCCTCCAGGGCCTTGACGTAGGCCTTGGCGGGCTCGGCGTTGGCGGTGCCGTCGTTCATGGTGTCCAGCCACGCCTGGGCAGCGGCCTTCAGCTCGGGACGCGCCCACTCCACGGCGATCAGCTGGCGGGTCTCGTCGGCCAGATCCTCGCGGATCTTGTTCTGACCGGTGAACATACCCAGGCCGTGCTCGGCGTTATCCTCGAACAGGGAGTTGCACCAGGCGGGACCGTGGCCGGCCTTGTTGGTGCAGTAGGGAGACGTAGCCGCGGGACCGCCCCAGATGGAGGAGCAGCCGGTGGCGTTGGAGATATACATGTGGTCGCCGAACAGCTGGGTGACGAGACGGGCGTAGCTGGTCTCGGCGCAGCCGGCGCAGGAGCCGGAGAACTCCAGCATGGGCTGCTTGAACTGGCTGCCCTTGACGGTGTTGTCCTGCATATCCTTCTTCTCGGACACCTCGGCCACGCAGTAGTCGAACACGTCCTGCTGGGGCAGCTCGCCCTCCTGGGCGACCATGGACAGGGCGTTCACCGGGCAGGCGCCGATGCAGACGCCGCAGCCCATGCAGTCCAGCGGGCTGATGGCCATGGTGAACTGATAGGTGCCCTTGCCCTTGCCGGCCTTGACATCCACGATCTTGGCAGCCTCGGGGGCCTTGGCGGCCTCGTCAGCGGTGAGGGCGAAGGGACGGATGGTGGCGTGGGGGCAGACGTAGGCGCACTGGTTGCACTGGATGCACTTCTCGGCGTCCCAGGTGGGGACGGAGACGGCCACGCCGCGCTTTTCGTAGGCGGCGGCACCCAGCTCGAACTGGCCGTCCACATGGTCCACAAAGGCGGAAACGGGCAGGCTGTCGCCGTCCATCTTGCCCACGGGCTCCAGGATATCCTTGACCATCTTCACCAGCTCGGGCTTGCCCTTGAGCTCCTTGGCGGGCTTGGTATCCACGGCGTTGGCCCAGTCGGCGGGCACGTCGATCTTCTTATAGGCGGTGGCGCCCAGGTCGATGGCCTTGTAGTTCATGTCCACGATGTCCTGGCCCTTCTTCAGGTAGGAGGCCTTGGCCTTCTCCTTCATGTAGGTGATGGCCTCCTCCTCGGGCATGACCTTGGCCAGAGAGAAGAACGCGGACTGGAGGATGGTGTTGTTGCGCTTGCCCATGCCGATCTCGATGGCCAGGTCAATGGCATCGATGGTGTAGAGCTGGATGTTGTTCTGGGCGATATAGCGCTTGGAGGCGGCATCCATGTGGTGGTTCAGCTCGTCGAAGTCCCACTGGCAGTTGATCATGTAGACACCGCCGGGCTTGACATCCTGCACCATCTTGAAGCCCTTGGTCACGTAGCTGGGGTTGTGGCAGGCCACGAAGTCAGCCTTGTTGATATAGTACGGGCTGCGGATGGGGTGATCGCCGAAGCGCAGGTGGCTGATGGTCACGCCGCCGGTCTTCTTGGAGTCATACTGGAAGTACGCCTGAACGTACTTGTCGGTGTGGTCGCCGATGATCTTGATGGAGTTCTTGTTGGCGCCGACGGTACCGTCGCCGCCCAGACCCCAGAACTTGCACTCGATGGTGCCGGGGGCCGCGGTGTTGGGACAGTTCTTATCCTCGGGCAGGGACAGGTTGGTGACGTCGTCCACGATGCCGATGGTGAACTGGCGCTTCATCTCGTCCTTCTTCAGCTCGTTATACACGGCGAACACGGAGGCGGGAGGCGTGTCCTTGCTGCCCAGGCCGTAACGGCCGCCGATGACCTTGATGTCGTTCCAGCCGGCGTTGGCCAGGGCGGTGACGACGTCCTGATACAGAGGCTCGCCCTGGGAGCCGGGCTCCTTGGTGCGGTCCAGCACGGCGATCTTCTGCACGGAGGCGGGAATGGCCTCGATGAGCTTCTCGGCGGCGAAGGGGCGGAACAGGCGGACCTTGATGAGGCCGACCTTCTCGCCGTGGGCGTTCAGGTAGTCGATGACCTCCTCGGCCACGTCGCAGATGGAGCCCATGGCCACGATGACGCGGTCAGCGTCGGCGGCGCCGTAGTAGTTGAACAGCTTATAGTCGGTGCCCAGCTTGGCGTTGATCTTGTCCATGTACTTCTCGACCACGGCGGGCAGGGCGGTGTAGTAGCTGTTGCAGGCCTCGCGGTGCTGGAAGAAGATGTCGCCGTTCTCGTGGCTGCCGCGCATATGGGGATGCTCGGGGTTCAGGGCGTGCTTGCGGAACTCGGCCACGGCGTCCATGTCGCACATATCCTTCAGATCCTCATAGTCCCAGACAGCGATCTTCTGGATCTCGTGGGAGGTGCGGAAGCCGTCGAAGAAGTTGATGAAGGGGACCTTGCCCTCCAGCGCGGCCAGATGGGCCACGGGGGACAGATCCATGACCTCCTGGACGTTGCCCTCGCACAGCATGGCGAAGCCGGTCTGGCGGCAGGCCATGACGTCGGAGTGGTCGCCGAAGATGTTTAGCGCCTGAGTGGACACGGTACGGGCGGACACGTGGAACACGCAGGGCAGCTGCTCAGCCGCGATCTTGTACATATTGGGGATCATCAGCAGCAGGCCCTGGGACGCGGTGTACGTGGTGGTCAGGGCACCGGCGCCCAGAGAGCCGTGGACAGCACCGGCGGCACCGGCCTCGGACTGCATCTCGACGACCTTGACCTTGGTGCCGAAGATGTTTTTCAGACCGTTGGCGCTCCACTGGTCCACGAAGTCCGCCATGGGGCTGGACGGGGTGATGGGGTAGATGGCTGCGACCTCGGAGAACGCGTAGGAAACGTGCGCCGCGGCGTTATTGCCATCCATGGACTTCATTTTTCTTACCATAATGAGCCTCCTTACATTATATACTTCCGTACCGCCAGAAGGGCGCAAAGACCCCTTTGTACGGAATGTTAGGCACCGTCATAGTAGCACAAAAAATCCGGGATGTAAACCCACATTTTCGTGATTTGTGCCACGATAAAACTTTTTTAGCGCCATGCACAAAAATTCTCACGGCGGCGGGACAGGTTCATGCACTCCGCGCAAAAGGCAGGGGACTTTTTTGGAAAAAGTGGCTGTTCACGGCGGAAATTTTGTGGTAAAATGTACGGTGCTATAAAATTAGTGTAAAGGGGGCGCTGTCCATGATGGTGACGGTACGGTCGCTGGGCCTGACGGGCATCACCGGCTATGAGGTGTCGGTGGAGTGCTTTCTGTCCGGCGGACTGCCGGGGTTCGACGTGGTGGGCCTGCCGGACGCGGCGGTGAAGGAGTCGCGTGAGCGCGTTCGGGCGGCGGTGAAAAACTGCGGGGCCAAGTTCCCCGTCAGCCGCATCACGGTCAATCTGGCTCCGGCGCGGGTGCGGAAGGAGGGCACGGTGTACGACCTGCCCATCCTGCTGGGCATTCTGGCCGCGGCGGAGGAGATATCTCCCCTGCCCCAGGGCGCGGCGTTTTTGGGCGAGCTGAGCCTCTCCGGCGCGCTGCGGCCGGTGACGGGCGTGCTGCCCATGGCGCTGACGGCGGCGCGGCTGGGCATCGATACGCTGTATGTGCCCGAGGCCAACGCCGCCGAGGCTACCCTGGCCGACGGGCTGACCGTGTACGGTGTGACGGACGTGGGACAGCTCATCGCCCACCTGAAGGGCGAGCAGGTCATGACGCCGGCGCCCCGGTGGACACCGGGACATCAGGACCGGCCCCTGCCGGACTTTGCCGACGTGATGGGGCAGGAGAATGTGAAGCGGGCGCTGGAGATCGCCGCCGCCGGCGGCCACAATGTGCTGCTGGTGGGCTCGCCCGGCGCGGGCAAGTCCATGCTGGCCCGGCGGCTGCCGTCCATCCTGCCGGACATGACCCGGGCGGAGGCCCTGCAGACCACGGAGATCTATTCCGTGGCGGGCATGACCGACCCGCGGCACCCGCTGGTGGATACGCGGCCCTTCCGCAGCCCCCACCACACGGCGTCCACCGTGTCGCTCTCCGGCGGCGGGGGGATACCCCGGCCGGGAGAGATATCCCTGGCCCACAACGGCGTGCTGTTTCTGGACGAGCTGCCGGAGTTCAGCAAGGCGGCGCTGGAGACACTGCGCCAGCCGCTGGAGGACGGCTTTGTGACCATCACCCGGGCCTCCGGCTCCCTGACGCTGCCCAGCCGCTTCATGCTTGTGTGCGCCATGAACCCCTGCCGCTGCGGCTGGTACGGCCACCCCTCCGGACGCTGCACCTGTTCACCCCAGCAGGTGGAGCAGTATATGCAGCGCATCTCCGGCCCGCTGCTGGATCGGATCGATATGCACATCGATGTGCCGTCGGTGGAATATGAGGCCATGCGCCGCAAGGAGCGGCCGGAGCCGTCATCGGCCATCCGGGAACGGGTCAACGCCGCCCGCGAGGTGCAGAAAAAGCGCTTTGCCGGGACCGAGGTGTCCTGCAACGCCTACATGACCCCCGCCATGATCGGCCAGTACTGTGCGCTGGACGCCGCCGGCGAAAAGCTGATGCAGGGCGCCTTTGAGCGCCTGGGCCTGACGGCCCGCAGCCACGACCGCATACTGCGTATGGCCCGGACCATTGCCGACCTGGAGGGCAGCGAGCGCATCGAGGCGGCACATCTTGCCGAGGCCATACAGTATCGAAGCAGCAGTACACTGAAATGACGGCGGGATCTTTTCCGCCCTGCCATCGTCAAGCCTCCTCGGCGTATACCTGATACGCCGTCGTCAGATTGCCATCGGCAGGACGAAAAATCTCGCCGCCGTGGCGGGATACATTTCCGCCCTGCCATCGTCAGACCCGGTACGCCGCCGATAAACGTCCGTAGGGGACGGCGTCCCGCAGTGGAGCGCAGCGGAACAAGTGCCCTTGGGGTACGCCGTCCCGTTGTAGGGGCGGACGAAGCTGCCCGCCGTCCCCATATCTGTACACCAACAACAAGGAGAGAACCATATGCACGAGATCATTCTGTGCAAGCTGGGCGAGGTGGTCCTGAAGGGACTGAACCGCCGCAGCTTTGAAATGAAGCTGATGAGCAACATCCGCCGCCGCACCCAGCGGTTCGGCAAGTGGAAGATATATTCCCGCCAGTCCACTATCTATGTGGAGCCGGCGGAGGAGACCTGCGACATCGCCGGGGCTTACGCTGCCTGCAAGCAGGTGTTCGGCATCATCGCCATCACCCGGGCGCTGCCCTGCGAGAAGAGCAAGGAGGCTATTTTCGACACGGCAAAGACCTATCTGGGCGGCGCGCTGACCGCGGCTAAGAGCTTCAAGGTGGAGAGCAAGCGGGCGGACAAGTCCTTCCCCATGGGCTCCATCCAGCTGAGCCAGTGGGTGGGCGGCGCGCTCCACGACGCCTTCCCCCACCTGACGGTGGACGTACACCACCCGGAGCTGACGGTGTACATCGAGGTCCGGGAGGACGCGGCCTACGTCCACGGCCCCGCCGAGAGCGCCGCGGGCGGCCTGCCCCTGGGCATGGGCGGCCACGCGGTGAGCCTGCTGTCCGGCGGTATCGACAGCCCGGTGGCCAGCTATATGATCGCTAAGCGGGGCGTACAGCTGGAGATGATCCACTTCGCTTCTCCGCCCTATACCGGCGAGCTGGCCCGGGAGAAGGTGCTGAAGCTGGCGGAGGAGCTGACCCCCTGGTGCGGCCGGCTGGCGGTGTTCATCATCCCCTTTACGGAAATTCAGGAGGAGATACGCCGCAAGTGCCCGGAGGACCACTTTACCCTGATCATGCGGCGGTTCATGATGCGCCTGGCCAATATGCTGGCGCTGGAGCTGCGGTGCCGCGCCCTGGTCACCGGAGAAAATCTGGGTCAGGTGGCCAGCCAGACCATGCAGGCGCTGGCCGTCAGCGAGGACGTGACCACCATGCCGGTGCTGCGGCCCCTGATCGGCATGGACAAGGAGGAGATCGTGAAGATCGCCCGCCATATCGGCACCTTCGACACGTCCATCCTGCCCTATGAGGACTGCTGCACCGTGTTCACCCCCCGGCACCCCAAGACGAAGCCCAGCGTGGAGGAGACGCGGGAGTACGAAAGCGCGCTGGATGTGGAGGGCCTGTGCCAGCGGGCCATGGCCGGACGCGAGATGATCCGGATCAAACCTACGCTATAAGGAGGCGCGTCTATGCCCCGTACCGCGGAGATCATCGCCGTGGGCAGCGAGCTGCTGACCGGCGGCGTGACCAATACGAATGCCGCGTTCCTCTCCCGGCTGCTGACTGCCGCCGGTGTGGAGGTGCTGTACCACACCACTGTGGACGACGACGCGGCGCGGCTGGAAAAGGCCGTGACCATCGCAAGGGGACGGGCAGAGCTGCTGGTATTCACCGGCGGGCTGGGCCCCACCTACGACGATATGACGAAAACGGCGGTGTGCGCCGCGCTGGACACGCCGCTGGTGCTCCACCCGGAGGTGGTGGAGGATATGCGGCGGTATTTCGACCGGGTATTCCGCCGGGAGATGCCGGAATGCGATATGCAGCAGGCCTATCTGCCGGAGGGGTGCACCGTGTTCCGCAATCCGGTGGGCACGGCCCCAGGGTGCGTGTTCACCGCCGGAAAGACCACGGCAGCGCTGCTGCCCGGCGTGCCCCATGAGTGCCGCTATATGGCCGAGCACTGCCTGCTGCCCTGGCTGGAGCAGGTCCGGGGACAGACGGTGCGGTCACACACGCTGCATATCTTCGGCCTGACGGAGCCGCAGGTGCAGGAGCTGCTGGGCGACCTGCTGCGGCGGGAGGCGGACATGACGCTGGCACCCTATGCCAAGCCGGGCGAGGTGATGCTGCAGCTGTCCGCCCGCGGGGCGGACGAGCGTGCCTGTGAGGCGCGGATGGCGCCGGTGCTGGCGGAGGTAAGGGCCCGGCTGGGCGCGTATTTCTACGGCGCGGATGTGTCCGGGCTGGAGGAGACGGTGCTGACGCTGTGCCGGGAACGAGGACTGACGCTGGCGGCGGCGGAGAGCTGTACCGGCGGACTGATCGCCAAGCGGCTGACGGATATCCCCGGCGCGTCGCAGGTCTTTCTGGGCGGTGTAGTCAGCTATACGAACCATGTGAAGCAGCAGGTGCTGCACGTGCCGGAGAATTTGCTGGCGCGCTGCGGCGCGGTGTCGGCGGAGGTGGCCCGGGCCATGGCCCTGGGCGTCCGGGTGCTGACAGGCGCGGACCTGGCGGTGTCCGTCACCGGACTGGCCGGTCCCGACGGGGACGACCGGGGAAACCCGGTGGGCACCGTGTTCGTGGGGCTTTCCGCGCCGGAGGGCGTGACCGTGCGGCATCTGACCCTGGGCGGCGATCGGGAGCGCATCCGGACGCTGTCCGCCCACCACGCTTTTGATATGCTGCGGCGTTATCTTACCAATCTACCGACAGAAGGAGAATAAAACCATGGCAAAGAACAGCTACAAGGCCAACGTGAACCAGTACGCCAACCAGGAGGAGGCCATCCGCAAGGCCAAGGGCAACCCCAATAAGAATATCCATTCCAAGAAGAAGAACAGCAACTACGGCGGGTACACCACCGGCGCGTACATGGCCCAGAAGGTGGCCGAGAAGGTGAACCAGCAGGAGAAGGTGAAGCTGCCCACCTGGCTGAATGTGACGCTGATCGCGGAGTTTGCCGTGGTGCTGGTGATCCTGATCCTGCGCCTGACAGCCTTCAAGGACAGCGCGGTGATGACCCACCTGTCCTCCCTGACGCTGGGCATCACCTGCGGCACGCTGTTCTATATCCGCAAGTACAAGCACACGAAGAAAACCAGCGCCATGTACAGCATCATCACCATTCTGCTGGTGGTCATGTGCCTGCTGTACACCACCTTCGGCATTCTGGGCCTGCTGGGCTTTTTGGGCTGAGCGCCCCGCGCCGTAAGGCGCAGACTTCCCGGAGGGAGAAAGGAGCCGAGCTATGGCTGAGCTGACACCCATGATGCGGCAGTATATGGAGGAGAAGGAGAAGCACCCCGACTCCCTGCTGTTTTTCCGGTTGGGTGATTTTTACGAGATGTTCGGGCCGGATGCCCGGACGGCGTCGAGGGAGCTGGACCTGGCCCTGACCACCAGGGACAAGGACAAGAGCAAGTCCGACGAGGAGCGCATCCCCATGTGCGGCGTGCCGTATCACTCCGCCGAGGGGTATATCGCGCGGCTGATCGCCAAGGGGTACAAGGTGTCCATCTGCGAGCAGATGGAGGACCCGGCTCTGGCCAAGGGGCTGGTGAAGCGGGAGATCATCCGCACCGTCACCCCCGGTACGGTGCTGGACGAGGCATGCCTGGACGCGGGACGCAGCAACTATCTGTGCGGCGTGTATCTGACAGACACGGCGGCGGGACTGTGCGCGGCGGACATCTCCACCGGGCAGGCCCAGGTGACGGCGTTCACCGGGGCGCAGCGGTTGACGGGGCTGATCAACGAGCTGGGGCGCTTCGCCCCGGCGGAGGCGGTGATGAACGCCGCGGCCTATGACGACCCGGCACTGACCGCCGCGCTGGAGGAGCGCTTTTCCTGCCGGCGGGAGAGGCTGGCGGAGGGACGGTTCGACGTGTCGGACGCGGAGAAGAAGGTGCGGCTGCAATTCGGCGAGGCGGCGCTGCGGGACCTGCCCCGGAATGAGAGCGCACCGCTGCTGGCGCTGGGCGGGCTGCTGACGTATCTCTACGAGACGCAGAAGACCGACGTGAAGCAGCTGGATAAGCTGGAGTGGTACCGGACGGGGCAGTTCATGGAGCTGGACCTGACGGCCCGGCGCAATCTGGAGCTGACGGAGACGCTGCGGGGCAAGGAGAAGAAGGGCAGCCTGCTGTGGGTGCTGGATAAGACCAAGACACCCATGGGCGCGCGGAACCTGCGGATGTGGCTGCAGCAGCCGCTGCTGAACGTGGCGGCCATCGACCGGCGGCTGAATGCCGTGGCGGCGCTGACGGACAACACCGTGGGCCGCCAGGAGCTGCGGCTGGCCCTGACCGGCATGGGCGACATGGAACGGCTGATGAGCCGGATCGTCTACGGCACCGCCGGGGCCAGGGACCTGGTGAACCTGCGGGCGGCGCTGGAGCACCTGCCGGAGGTCAAGCGGTGCCTGACGCCGTTCCGGACAGGGGCGCTGGGAAAGCTGGACGAGCAGCTGGAGACGCTGGAGGACATCAGCGGGCGCATTGCCGCCGTGCTGGTGGACGAGCCGCCGTTCTCCGTCCGGGAGGGCGGTATGATCCGCGAGGGCTATGACGATGAGGTGGACCGGCTGCGGGGGATACTCTCCGGCGGCAAGGGGTTTATCGCGCAGCTGGAGGCCCGTGAGAAGGAGAAGACCGGCATCCGTACCCTGAAGGTGGGGTACAACAAGGTGTTCGGGTACTATATCGAGGTGAGCAACTCCTTTAAGGACCAGGTGCCGGCAGACTACATACGCAAGCAGACGCTGGTGAACGGCGAGCGCTATATCACCCAGGAGCTGAAGGATCTGGAGCACGAGGTGCTCACCGCCCATGACCGGGACGCGGCACTGGAATACGACCTGTTCGCCGCGCTGCGGACAGAGGCGGCGGGACAGGTGACGCGGGTGCAGCTGGCGGCATCGCTGATCGCGCAGCTGGACACGCTGTGCGCCTTTGCCGAGGTGGCGGCCCAGAACCACTACTGCCGGCCGGAGGTGGACGAGTCCGGGGTCATCGAGATCACGGCGGGACGCCATCCGGTGGTGGAAAAGGTGCGGGGCGACGCGTTCTTTGTGCCCAACGACACCCATATGGGCGCAAAGGAGGACCGGGTGGCCATCATCACCGGTCCCAACATGGCCGGTAAGTCCACCTATATGCGTCAGGTGGCACTGATCGTGCTGATGGCCCAGGTGGGGTGCTTTGTCCCCGCCCAGCGGGCGCACATCGGCGTGGTGGACCGCATTTTCACCCGCATCGGCGCCAGCGACGACCTGGCGGCGGGACAGTCCACCTTCATGGTGGAGATGACCGAGGTGTCGGAGCTGCTTCGCTGCGCCACGAAGAACAGCCTGCTCATTCTGGATGAGATCGGCCGGGGTACGTCTACATTCGACGGAATGTCCATCGCCCGGGCGGTGCTGGAGCACTGTGCCGGGAAGCTGAAGGCCAAGACGCTGTTCGCCACCCATTATCATGAGCTGACCACGCTGGAGCAGGAACTGCCCAACGTGCGGAACTACAACGTGGCCGTCCACGCCCGGGGCGAGGATATCGTCTTTCTGCGGAAGATCGTCCCCGGCGGTGCGGACCGGAGCTACGGCATCGAGGTGGCCAAGCTGGCGGGCCTGCCGGACACGGTGCTCAAGCGGGCGCGGGAGATCTTGCGGGAGCTGGAGAGCCAGCCCCGGCAGCCCCACACCCCGGCGGCGCAGGAGGACCAGGTATCCCTGGAGGGCATGGCCGAGGGCGCCGTGGCGGATATCATCCGCCGGACGCAGGTAGACGCGCTGAGTCCGCTGGAGGCGCTGAACCTGCTGTATGAACTGAAGAGCAAGCTGCAATAGAAAAGGAGTGAATACCATGCCGCAGATACAACAACTGCCTGCCCATATCGCCGATCTCATCGCTGCCGGCGAGGTGGTGGAGCGTCCCGCCAGCGTGTGCAAGGAGCTGCTGGAGAACGCTTTGGACGCCGGGGCGTCCGCCGTATCCGTGGAGCTGGAGCACGGCGGCATGACGTATCTGCGGGTGACGGACAACGGCTGCGGCATCGCGCCGGAGCAGCTGCCTACCGCGTTTCTGCGCCACGCCACCAGCAAGCTGCGCCGGGCAGAGGACCTGGCGGCTATCGGGACGCTGGGCTTCCGGGGCGAGGCGCTGGCGGCCATCGCCGCCGTGTCACGGCTGGATATTTTCTCCCGTGTGCGGGGCGCCGACAGCGGCGCGTCCCTGCATCTGGAGGGCGGCGTGCCCGGTGAGGTCACGGCCGCCGGGTGCCCGGAGGGCACCACCGTGTGTGTGCGGGACCTGTTTTACAACACCCCGGCGCGGATGAAATTCATGAAAAAGGACAGTGCCGAGGGCGCGGCGGCTGCCGCTGTGGTGACACAGCTGGCGCTCAGCCATCCGGAGGTGTCCTTCAAGCTGCTGCGGGATGGACAGGAGGTGCTGCACACCCCCGGCGACGGGCAGCTGCTGTCAGCGATCTACGCTGCCCTGGGCCGGGATTTTGCCAAAAGTCTGCTGGAGGTGGACGGCGGCAGCGGCGACGTGCGGGCCAGCGGCTTTGTGAGCAGTCCCGCCGCGGGACACGGTACCCGGGCGCGGCAGCTGTTCTTTGTCAACGGGCGGCTGGTGAAGAGCCAGCTGCTGACCGCCGCTGTGGAGGAGGCCTACCGCAACCGGCTGCTGAAGGGGAAGTTCCCCGGCTGTGTGCTGCATATCGCGCTGCCGGTGAACGAGGTGGACGTGAACGTCCACCCGGCCAAGACGGTGGTGAAATTCGCCGCCGAGAAAGCGGTGTTCGACGCGGTGCACTACACCGTGAAAGACGCGCTGGACGGCGAGGGGCGGCCAAAAGCGGCGGAAAAGCCCTTCTATCAGACCATGACGGCACAGGAATTCCTGAAACGGCCGAACGCGCCAAAGCCTTCGCAGGCGGCGATGCTGCCCATGGGGAAGGCCATCGGCTCGGTTGCGGCAAGACCGGCGGCTACGGAGCCGGTCAGACCCGCGCCTGTCCCTGTGCCGGCCGCACCGGCGATGGCCGTTCGGGATGTGGCGCCGGAGCCGGACAAGCCGTTCACGGCGCCGGCCGCGCCGGGCGTGGTGTATCACATCACGCCGCCGGAGGTCCGCACACCGGCGGAGGAAACGGCGGAACGACCGGAGACGACGCCCTCCCCTGCCCCGGCCGCGGAGCCGGAGCAGCAGGAGATCACCATGCCGGAGGGCCCCGCCGCGGCGGAGCAGCCCTGGCGCGTGGCGGGCGAGGTGCTGAAGACGTATATCATCTGCGAGGACGCGGAACGGAACGTGTGGCTCATTGACAAGCACGCCGCCCATGAGAGGATGCGGTTCGACGCGCTGAAGGCGCGCACGGAGCCGCCCATGCGGCAGCTGCTGCTGACGCCGGCGGCGGTGACGCTGGCGGCGGAGGAATACACCGCCGTGCTGGAGGATCTGGAGCTGCTGGCGGACTGCGGGTTCCTGTGCGAGGACTTCGGCGACGGCACGGTGCTGGTGCGGGAGGTGCCCGACGATGTGCGGGCCGAGGACGCCGCCGCCACGCTGGAGGAGCTGGCGCAGAAGCTGCGCCTGCACAGCGCGGACCGGGCGGCCCTGCGGGACGAGGTGCTGCACACCGTGGCCTGCAAGAGCGCCATCAAGGCCGGCATGACCAGCGATCCGGCGGAGCTGCGGGCGCTGGCGGCGCAGGTGCAGTCCGGCGCGGTGCGCTATTGCCCCCACGGGCGGCCCGTGGCGGTGAAGCTGAGGGAATACGAGATCGAAAAAATGTTCAAACGGGCGTAAAGCCGCGTCTCTTCCGTTCTGCCATCGCCGGGTCGGCTTGCTGTACACAAAGTACAGCGGCACCGTCCCGTCATCGGCAGAATGAAAAATCCACGACTTTACAGGCCATAACGGCGTTGCGGCGCTTTCCAAAACGGATCGAGGTGAGGACATGGACAACAAGGTCGTCTGCGTGGTGGGCCCCACGGCCTGCGGCAAGACGAAAATGGGTGTGGCGCTGGCGCAGCGCTTCGGCGGTGAGGTGGTGTCCGTGGACTCCATGCAGATATACCGGGGCATGACCGTCGGCACCGCCGCCCCCACGGCGGAGGAGATGGAGGGCGTGCCCCACCACATGGTGGCCGTGGCGGACCCGGCGGAGAGCTGGTCCGTGGCCCGGTACGTCCGGGAGGCGGACGCGTGTGTGCAGGACATCCTGCGGCGGGGAAAGCGGCCGGTGCTGGTGGGGGGCACGGGGCTGTATCTGGACGCGCTGGTGCGGGGGCAGGACTTTGCCGCCGGCAGCCAGGGCGGGGAGATACGCCGGGAATTGCAGGAAAGGCTGACTAAGGACGGCGCGGAGGCGCTGCTGGAGGCGCTGCGGGCCGTGGACCCGGAGAGCGCGGCGCGGCTGCACCTGCGGGACGAAAAGCGGATCGTCCGGGCGCTGGAGGTCTATTACGAGACGGGGGAGACCATCGGGGCGCACGACAGAAAAAGCCGGGAGATACCGCCCCGGTACGACGCGGCGTACATCGGCCTGGCCTTCCGGGACCGGGAGGATATGAAGGAGCGCATCGACCAGCGGGTGGACGCGATGGTGGCACAGGGGCTTTTGCAGGAGGTGGAGACACTGCTGCAAAGCGGCCTGCCCCGGGACGCCACGGCCCTGCAGGCTATCGGGTACAAGCAGTTTCTGGCGGTGGCCGAGGGCCGCGCCACCACGGCCGAGGCCATCGAGGAGGTGAAGCTGCGGTCACGGCAGTACGCCAAGCGGCAGCTGACCTGGCTGCGGCGCAACGAGGCCATCCACTGGATATTATGGGAAAAAACGCCGGATTTTTCGGCGGGGTTACAAAATGCGACAGAATTCCTCCTGTCCGCCGGGGTATGCTGATAGCGGCGGGCGGAGGCAGATATTGTGCATATCGTCCGTACAGACATACAAGGAGTGGACGATCATGCAGAAGACAAACAACTTACAGGATATCTTTCTTACCAAGGCCCGGAAGGAGAATGTGCCGGTGACGCTGTTCCTGGTGAACGGCTTTCAGCTGCGGGGCGTTATCACGGGGTTCGACTGCTTCGTGGTGGTGCTGGACAGCGAGGGGCGGCAGCAGGTGATCTACAAGCACGCCATCTCCACCATCGCGCCGGCGCGGAATGTCACGCTGTGGGAGGACGCGGAGTAAGAGAACATAGACAAAGAGGAAAGCCCATGAACAACACCCCAGACAACAACACGAACATCCCGGCGGGGAGCAACAAGCGCTCGTCGCCGCTTTTGAAGGTGCTGCCCATCGCGGTGCTGGCGGCAGTGCTGGTGTACTTCGCCGCGCAGGTATACAACTACTTCGCCGACCCGATGACCATCACGCTGGTCTATGAGGCACAGGCGGAGGACGTTATCTCCATGGAGGGCTGGCTGGTGCGGACGGAGGAGCCGCTGCCCGGTCAGACCGGCACCGTGTCCCGGGCCGTGCAGGAGGGCCAGCGGGTGGCCGCCGGCGAGACGGTGGCCACGGTGTACAGCGACGACAGCGCTTTGCAGACCGTCAGCCGGATCGAGACGCTGGAGCTACAGCTGCAGCAGCTGCAGTTCGCCCTGACATCCTATCTGGACCCGGACGCGGCGCTGAAGCTGGACACCTCCATCACCGGCGACATCCTGACCCTGCGCCAGACGCTGAGCGCCGGGGACTATGCCGCGGCGGAGAGCGACCTGGCCGCGCTGAAGGCCGCCGTGCTGAAGCGGGACCACGGGAGCTATACGTCACAGGAGGAGATACAGGCGCAGGTCAAGTCGGTGGAGAGCGAGATACAGCAGCAGAAAGCCGCGCTGTCCGGTGCGAAGACCGTGACCGCCAAGGCCTCCGGCACCTATTCCGCCGTGTGCGACGGGTACGAGAGCGTGCTGACGGAGGCGTTTCTGGAGGACGTGACGCCCAGCAAGCTGAACGGCGTGAAGGCGGCGGCGGAGCAGAGCAACGTGGGCAAGCTGATCTACGGCGACACCTGGTACTATGCGGTGGTGCTGCCGGCGGAGCAGGCGGCGGCGCTGAAGGATATGGGCCGGGTAGATGTGCGTCTGGCCAAGGGCTTTGACCAGAGCATCCGCATGAGCGTGGTGTCCGTGTCCCGGGAGGAGAACGGTCAGGCGGCGGTGGTGCTGTCCAGCACACGGTATCTGGCACAGACCACGCTGCTGCGTCATCAGGCGGCGGACGCGGTGCTGCACACCTATCAGGGCTTGCGGGTACCGGCCGACGCGCTGCGGGTCAGCGCGGACGGCACCACCGGCGTGTACTGTGTGGACGGCGAGAACGCCTCCTTCCGGCCGATCGAGCTGGTATATCAGGGGGAGGGCTATGCGCTGGTGAAGCCCGCCGAGGGCGTACGGGACACACAGACCCTGCGCTCCGGCGATCAGGTCATCGCCACGTCCGGCGAGCTGTATGACGGCAAGGTCATCCGATAAACACGGCGGCACCCGCCTCCAGCGGGCGCACGCGGCTTAGATACGAAAGAGACAAGGAGGCACAAGCGATGTCTATTCGGGAAAATTTGGAAGCGATCCGCGCCGAGATCGACGCGGCGGCACGGGAGACGGGCCGCACCGGGGCGGATATCACACTGGTGGGCGCCAGCAAGATGAACGATGCCGCCGCCTGCCAGGAGGCCATCGCCGCTGGCATCGATGCCCTGGGCGAGAACCGGGTGCAGGAGATGACCGCCAAGCTGGCGGAGGACGCCTATCGCGGCGCGCCGCTGCATTTCATCGGCCACTTGCAGCGCAACAAGGTGAAGCAGGTGGTGGGCAAGGTGGCCCTGATCCAGTCCATCGGCTCGCCGGAGCTGCTGGCCGAGGTGGACAAGCAGGCGGAAAAGCTGGGCATCGTGCAGGATATCCTGCTGGAGGTGAACATCGGCGGCGAGGCGGCCAAAAGCGGCTTTGCGCCGCAGGAGGTGGAAAACGCGGCGGCACAGGCGAAGGAAATGGGCCATGTGCGGGTGCGGGGACTGATGACCATACCCCCGGCGGACGCCACACGGGAAGAAAATGTGGTATATTTCCAAAAAGTACAGGCACTATATGTTGACATAAACAGAAAAATGTACGATAATGGATTAGAATATCTTTCTATGGGTATGAGCGGCGATTTTGCCGATGCCATTCGCGCGGGAGCCAACATGGTCCGCGTGGGCACCGCCATTTTCGGCGCAAGAGACTATTCCAAATAATACGCGGGAGGTATTGCACATGGGCCTGATGGACGAGCTGAAGAAGATCATTCATCCCTACGATGATGAGGATTATGATTATGAGGACGATTTTGAGGAGCCGGTAAAGGAGTCCTCCCGTTCCCTGTTTGACGACCGCAAGGACGACCGCCGTGAGGATCGCCGCAGCGAGGACCGCCACAACAAGGTGGTGAACATCCACGCCACCACCCAGCTGAAGGTGGTGCTGGTGAAGCCGGAGCGCTTCGAGAACGCCTCGGAGATCGCGGACCATCTGAAGGAGAAGCGCACGGTGGTGCTGAACCTGGAGTCCACCAACAAGGACGTGGCCCGGCGGCTGATCGATTTCCTGTCCGGCGTGGCCTATGCCGGTGAGGGTAAGATCAAGAAGGTGGCGGCCAACACGTACATCATCACCCCCTACTCCGTGGATATCATGGGCGACCTGATCGATGAGCTGGAGAACAACGGACTGTACTTCTAAAGAAATCATATAACGGAGGGATCGGCAATGTTTACACCCCAGGAAGTTTCCGAAAAAGTATTCCCGAAGGCGTCATTCGGCGGCGGCGGATACAATATGGCGTCTGTGGATGAGTTCCTGGACGCGCTGACGGAGGACTACACCGCCCTGTTCAAGGAGAATGTCACGCTGAAGGCCAAGCTGAAGGTGCTGGCCGAGAAGGTGGAGGAGTACCGTTCCACCGAGGAGGCCATGCGCCAGGCGCTGCTGACGGCTCAGAAGATGGCCGCCAAGCTGGTGCAGGAGGCCCAGAGCGAGAAGGAGAAGATCCTGGCCGACGCGCAGGTGGAGGCCCAGGCGGAGATCCATCGGCTGGACGACGAGCGCAGGGCGGCGGAGAAGAAGCTGCAGGCCGCACAGGAGAAGACCGCGGCGTTCATTCGCCGCAGCGAGGAGCTGTGCCAGGCCCAGAGCGCCTTTTTAAAGTCCCTGCCGGAGTTGGACTTCGTGCCGGAGCAGCCGGAGTCCCCTGCCGCTGAGCCCCAGGCCGATGTGGTGTCCGCCATCGAGCAGGATATCCTCAGCAAGTACATCGACGCGCCGGCGGAGAAGCCCGCCGGGAGCGCCGTTACCGACGAGCCCACCATCAAGCTGCCGCCGGTGGACGGCAGCGCCATCCCCAGCGATTTCCGGCTGAGTCTGGACGAGCTGAAGTTCGGTCGGAATTACAGCGGAGACAAGTAAGCACAACAACAAAAGGCGGCCTTGCGCCGCCTTTTTTCCACGGAGGAAGACGGTATGACAAAGCCCATCATCGCGCTGCTGTATGACTTTGACAAGACGCTGTGTACCACGGATATGGAGGACTATGCCTTTATCCCGGCCCTGGGGTATACCCCGGCGGAGTTCTGGCACAAGGCCAACACCTTCGGCCGGGAGAACCGGATGGACGGACTGCTGGCGTATATGTACACCATGATCGCCGAGTGCCGCGCCCAGGGAAAGGACCTGAAGCGGGACTTTCTGGTGGCGTGCGGCCGCAGCATGGAGCTGTTTCCCGGCGTGCGGGAGTGGTTTCAGCGGATCAACGCCTTCGGTGAGCAGCAGGGCGTGACCATCGAGCACTATGTGCTGTCCTCCGGGCTGAAGGAGATCATTGAGGGCAGCGGTATTGCCCACGAGTTCAAGCAGATCTACGCCTGCGAGTTCTACTATGACGAGGTGGGTGCCGCCTGCTGGCCCAAGCTGGACGTCAACTTCACCAACAAGACCCAGTTCGTCTACCGCATCAACAAGGGTGTGCTGGACGTGGCCGATGACAAGACGCTGAACGACTCCATGCCCGACGACAGCAAGCGGGTGCCCTTTACCAACATGATCTATGTGGGTGACGGGCTCTCCGACGTGCCGTGTATGAAGATGATGCGGTCCTACGGCGGGCAGGCCATCGCCGTGTACCAGAGCAGCAACCGGGCCGGCGTGGAGGACCTGCTGGCCAAGGGACGGGTGGATTTCATCTTCCCTGCCGACTACCGGGAGGGCACGGGGCTGGACGTGACGGTGCAGAACATCATCCGTAAGATGGCCATCAGCGACGCGCTGACCGCCGAGAATGTCCGCCAGATACAGTCCATCGGGCACACGGAGGTGCCGGGACAGGCGGGGTTGTTTGAATAAAAGGCATAAAAAGAGACGGCCGAGGCCGTCTCTTTTTATGGGTCTGGATCATGCACCGAAATAGAGCATACCGTTAGCGCCGGCGGGTTATTCGCCGCAGGCAGCCAGATTTAGGTCTATGGCCAGGGCCAGCAGCATAAAAACCGCCCCGGGCCATTGGCCCGGGGCGGTCTGCACTCTGTTTATTTTTTCTTCTTTTTGCCCACGATGAGCAGCACTACAACGGCGATGACGGCCACGACCACCAGGGTGATCCACAGGCCCATGTTGCTGGTGTCGCCGGTGAGGGGGCTGGCACAGGCGACGCACAGGCTCATGGCCGCGGCGCACACCGCGCACAGCAGCGCGATCAGTTTTTTCATCTTTTTCACCTCATTTTAACGGTTTCTCCATTCCACCGCCGCCGGCGGGGAAATACATACAGGCGCAGATCTATTGTACCATAGTTTTTGGGTTTTGCAACCCCGGAAACGTGCGCCCTGCCGCAGGGAAGGACCGGCGCCCCCGCCGATGGGCAGGGGCGCTGCGGTTTACAGATAGTTCAGCGGGTTGACAAACGTGCCGTTCAGCTTGATACCGAAGTGGCAGTGGTTGCCGCTGGAAATGCCGGTGGAGCCCATCCGGGCGATAAGCTGTCCCTTGTGGACCTTTTCGCCCTTGGACGCCACAAGGCTGCTGTTGTGCCCGTAGTACGTCTGGTACCCGTTGCCATGGTCGATGATAATAAGGTATCCGTAGCCGCTCATCCAGCCGGAGTACGTCACCGTGCCGCCGTCGGAGGCGTAGATGGACGTGCCGTACCGGTTGGCGATGTCGATGCCCCTGTGGTAGTTGCTGGCACCGCGCAGATTCAGATTGCGATACCCGAACCGGCTGGTGATGCTGCCGTTGCACGGCCAGCCGAAGCTGCCGGTGGGATACCATGTGGGACGCTCCTTGGTGCCCCGCAGCTGCTGCTCTGTCACCGGCTGGGACAGTGTCACGCTGGCGACCACCTCGCGCTCCGTCTCCTCGCCATTGATGTACGTCACGTTGGCGGTCATGTCCGCCTTGCCGTACACGCCGGGGGACGTGACCTTATACTCACCCTGATACATGGACGCGTCGTCGGTGTACTCCACCTCATAGGGCACATCCTGCACGTACCGCTGCCGCTCCACGTTCACCACCGTCAGATAGGGCACGGCGTTGCTGATGGTCAGCACATCGCCCACCCGGAGGATCTTGGGGTCGTAGCCCACGTTCAGCTTCATCAGGTCATCCACGCTCATGTCGTACTTCGCTGCGATGCTGTAATAGCTGTCACCGGCGGTGACGGTGTACGTCACCTCGCCCTCCTTCGTCTCGTTGAGGATCTCGGCGATGTAGCCCAGGTTCATCACGTAGGACGACTCCACGTACTCCTGCCGGATGTCCACTTCCTCCGCGAAGTAGGCGTTCACCGTGTCCGCCGTCTCATAGCCCAGCTTCAGCTGCTCCAGCAGGTCCTCCAGCGCGCCGGAGCGGGTGGTGGCCACCACCTTTTCGCCGTCCACATACAGGACATAGGCGTAATCCACCACGCCGAGGGTGTCGCTCAGTGTCTCTTCAAACTCGTCATCGGAGATCAGCTCGCGGCGGGGGAAAACGCCTGTTTCGGCGGTGAGCAGCGCCGTATCCACGGTGTAGCCGCCGTCGCCGGTGGTCGCGCGGGTGACATCCTCCAGCTCCGCCACCACCTTTTCGGCGGCGCGGCGGGAGGAGACGATGCCAAGATCCTGACCGTCATAGGTCACCTGAGCGCCCAGGGTGTACAGGGACAGAACGGTGGCCGCGGCGGCGATGGCCATGGCGCCGCACAGGAATGCCACCGGGTGCAGATGCATCTTCTCAAAAAAGTGGCGGCGTTTGCCGCCCATCCAGGTCAGTGCCTTGCGCCGGTTGGAGAAGCCCTCGCGTATGGCGGCGGCCCGGCGCTCCAGGCTGCCGCGGAAGAAGAGGAACAGCTGGGCTGCGCCGTATTCGGATTCGGGGAACCGCCTGTCGCGGTTGGCGGCCGCCAGAGCCCGCGCATTGCTGTGCAGATCGGACAGCCACCGACCGATGCGGCGGAAGCCCGCTTGTATGTTCAGGGTGAACAGATCGTGGTGCTCATCGCAGAAGCTCCGCCAGCTCATTAAATTGTCACGCCACAGCTGCCACAGCTCCGATAGGGTCATGTGCTCCCGGTTGGGGTCGCGGTCGGCGGCTTTTTTCTGTTGTTGATCCTGCGTCATGGTGTAAGCCCCTAAAAGTTACAAATAGTTACAAAGCGTATGATACAATGATTTTCCTCTCACGTCAAGGATTAAATTGTAAACAAACCTTGCTGTGAAGAGAAAACCTTATAAAAAGGGGCTTTAATGGGGGAAAACGGCGGGTTTTCGGAAAAAACTTTTTGATGAAAAACGACGGGACAGTGGCCGGGGCGGTCAAACGCGGTCTGTATTGTTCCTGATAAAATAAAAAGCCAAGCCCCGAAAGGGGGCTTGGATTTTGGCTTTTTCAAAGCTGCTTGTCCAGGGAACGGATCAGCTGGGCAATGGCGTTGTCGCGGCAGTCGGGCAGGCGGCGGACGCCGGGTGTGTGCAGCACCTGGGGAATGGCGTTGGCGGGGGCGTAGCCCTGGCCGGCCCAGGTGAGCATACTGATGTCGTTGGCGTGGTCGCCCACGCAGATCACGTTTTCCCGTGCCACATCCAGCAGGTCCGCCAGACGCCGGACTATGCCGCCCTTGTTGGCGCCCTTGGCTGTCAGTTCCACCAGGGTCACGGCGCTGGGGACTACCTCATAGTCGTGGTACCAGGGCCGGGAGGCCAGAAAGTTCAACAGGGCGGGCAGGTGCGCCTCCTCGGTGGAGAAAAGGGCCTTACTGATGGGGGACGGCACGTCGTCCATGGTGTCTACCTCGATGGACGGCGCGTGGGTGATGTGCATATGACGGCGGGTGACGTCGTTGGCGTTCAGGGCGTGGATGGTGTTGTCATCGTGGTACAGCTCCACAGCCACCTGGGGCAGGGCGGTGACGACCTCCGTGACGTGCTGCCGGACGGAGTCGGGCAGGAAGGCCGTGACCAGGTACTTTTTCTGCGGGAAGTCGTAGATAGCCGCGCCGTTGAACAGCACGGTGGGACCGTTCATGGGGATGCCGTCCACAACCGTTTCAAAGGCGGGCTTGGCGCGGCCGGTGGCCACGGAAAAGATGCCGCCGTTGGCCATGAAATACTCGATGGCGGCGCGGTTCTCGTCAGAGACGGGGGGCATATCCACGCACTTTTGCAGGGCCTCCTCGGTGTAGACCAGGGTGTTGTCGAAATCGCTGACCAGCAGCAAGCCGTTGAATTTACGCATGATTTACGCCTCCGTGCCGCCGTTGGGCTTACTGCCGCCGCTTCTGCGGCGGGGCCGATGGCGGCTGCGCTTCTTCTCACCGCTCACGGTACCCTGGCCGTCCCCGGCGGGCTTGACTGCCTTGGGTGCGGGTGCGCCGGTGCTGCCAGCGGCGTTGGCGCCGCCGTTTCCGCCGCGGCGTCCGCTTCTGCGGCGGCGATCGCCGCCCTCGCGGCGGGGCTTGCCGCCCTCGGCGGGGGTATCGGAACGCGGGGCTTTTTCCGCAGGGGCGGCGGACTTCTCCGCCGTGCGCTTCTCGCCGTCGCCCCGACGGCGGCTGCGGCTCCGGCGGCCGCGTTTCTTTTCACTCTCCGCCGCGGCGTCCGGGTCGAAGTCGCTGAGCAGGGTGATAGTGGGCAGCTCCTCCTCGGCCAGGGGCTCCACATAGCGCTCGGGGCACTTGTCGGGGACCGCGATACCGTCGCGGCTGCCTTTGCCGTTCCGCAGGACGCAGACCTCGCAGTTGTGGTAGCAGCGGGGACCGTCGGTGCGGTCATCCAGGCGGACGTTCACCGTCTCCTTCAGCACGTTCACATCGCTGACGTTGCCGGTGCCGTCCGGCGTCAGAACAAAGGAGTCGTTCTTGGGCAGGCGCTTAATGGCATCCTCATAGGCGTCCTGTTCATATTTCAGGCAGCACATCAGCCGGCCGCAGGTACCGGAGATCTTGGTAGGGTTCAGACTCAGGTTCTGGGTCTTGGCCATCTTGATGGACACGGGCAGGAACTCGTCCATGAACTGGGCGCAGCAGAAGGGCCGGCCGCAGATGCCCAGGCCGCCGATCATCTTGGCCTCGTCGCGGACGCCGATCTGCCGCAGCTCGATGCGGGCGCGGAACACGCTGGCCAGGTCCTTGACCAGCTCGCGGAAGTCCACGCGGCCGTCGGCGGTAAAGAAAAACAGGATCTTGCTGCCGTCAAAGCTGCACTCCACCCGCACCAGCTTCATCTCCAGCTTGTGCTGCTGGATCTTCTTTTTGCAGACATCGAAGGCTTCCTTCTCACGGCTGCGGTTGTAGGCGGCGGTGTGTTTGTCGTTGTCGGTGGCGATGCGGAGGACGGACCGCAGGGGCTTGACCACCGCGTCATCGGGCACCTGGTGGTTGCCCGCCGCGCAGTGGGCGAATTCCGGGCCCTGGGCGGTCTCCACGATCACGTCGGTGCCGGCGGGGATCGTGAGCCCCTTGGGGTCGAAGTAGTATTCCTTGCAGCCGCTGCGGAAGCGGACAGAGATCACATCGGTCATAAAAGTTCCTCCCATTTCACGGCGAGGGCGCCCAATATCTGGCCCACGCCCGCATTTTGGTCACATTGTTCGGCAAAGCGCTGACTGGCCGCGCACAGTCCCAGCAGCTGCCGCGCCGTCAGCCTGTCCGCCAGCAGAAGGGCTGCCTCCGCACAGGAGGGGTCCGGCCGCGCCTTGCCCTGCTGCACCAGCAGGGCTTCGGCCGCGGCGCGCCACAGCTCCTCCAGCTGGGCCTGCAGCGTCTCGCGCTTCAGGGACTGCTCGCGGGAGAGCAGCGCCGTGGTCACCGGCAGCAGACGCCCGGAGGCAAACGCACGGCACAGCTCCGCGGTACCGTCGCTGAGGGGCGCGTCTTCCCCGTCGTATTTCAGCAGAGTACAGCGGGAACGGACGGTCTCCAGCAGGGCGGCGGGAGCGTCGGCGCAGAAGATGAAAGCGGCATAGGGCGGTCCCTCCTCCACCACCTTCAGCAGGACATCCTGATCCCGCTGGTTCAGCTGGCGGCAGTCAGAGATGACGTATACCTTGCGCCGGGCCTCGTTGGGGCGGATGTACACATCCTTACGCAGGGCGCGGACTGCCTCCACCGTCAGCTCCTTGTGCTCTGTATCCAGCACGGGGATCACGTCCGGGTGGATGCCCTCCAGTACCTTGCGGCAGTGGCGGCAGCGCAGGCAGGGCCTGTCCGTCCCCTCGCAGACGTGGGCGGCGGCGAGAAACCGGGCAGCGGCGGTCAGGTCACCCCGGCCCGTCAGGATGACCGCGTGGCTGAGACGGTCCTCCCCGGCGGCGCGGCGCACGGTGCGGGTGAATATGCTGTTTTCCTGGGGCAGCTGGACCATGCGCGTACCTCCCGGTAAAGTGCCTACTAATTCAATATAATAGTATACCACAGGAGTGGGGGAATAGGCAAGACACAAAATCTTCCCTCCGTTCCGCCGGGAGAAGCGCGCCGGGACGGCGGCTTTGCGGGTGCTGCGCCAAAAAGGACGGAAAATAGAGGAAACGGAAATGTGTTATCGGTTTACGGCGAGTGTCCGCAGAGGAAACAACATTTTTTTGTAAAAATATCCGCGACAGGGTTGCTTTAAAAAAAAAATATGACTATAATAAATTGTTCTCAATGTTTGGTACAACTATTTAATATACGGAGGAACTGCAATGAGCAAGAAGTATTGTTACCTGTTCACCGAAGGCAACGCCAAGATGCGTGAGCTGTTGGGCGGCAAGGGTGCGAACCTGGCGGAGATGACCAATATCGGTCTGCCCGTGCCCCAGGGCTTTACCATCACCACCGAGGCCTGCACTCAGTATTACGAGGACGGCCGCCAGATCAACGGCGAGATCATGGCGGAGATCATGGAGTATATCGAGAAGATGGAGAAGATCACCGGCAAGAAGTTCGGCGATCTGGAAAATCCCCTGCTGGTATCCGTGCGCTCCGGCGCCCGCGCCTCCATGCCCGGCATGATGGACACCATTCTGAACCTGGGTCTGAATGAGGACGTGGTGGACGTGATCGCCAAGAAGTCCAACAACCCCCGCTGGGCGTGGGATTGCTATCGCCGCTTTATCCAGATGTATTCCGATGTGGTCATGGAGGTTGGCAAGAAGTACTTTGAGCAGCTGATCGACGCCATGAAGGAGAAGAAGGGCGTGACCCAGGACGTGGAGCTGTCCGCCGAGGATCTGAAGGAGCTGGCCATGCAGTTCAAGGCCGAGTACAAGTCCAAGATCGGCAGCGACTTCCCCACCGATCCCAAGGAGCAGCTGATCGGCGCCATCAAGGCCGTGTTCCGCAGCTGGGACAACCCCCGCGCCAACGTGTACCGCCGCGACAACGACATCCCCTATTCCTGGGGCACCGCCGTCAACGTGCAGTCCATGGCCTTCGGCAACATGGGCGACGACTGCGGCACCGGCGTGGCGTTCACCCGTGACCCCGCCACCGGCGAGAAGAAGCTGATGGGCGAGTTCCTGACCAATGCCCAGGGCGAGGACGTGGTGGCCGGCGTGCGTACCCCCATGCCCATTGCCGAGATGGCTGAGAAGTTCCCCGAGGCCTATGACGAGTTCGTGAAGGTCTGCAATATCCTGGAGGACCACTATCGCGATATGCAGGATATGGAGTTCACCGTGGAGCACGGCAAGCTGTACATGCTGCAGTGCCGCAACGGCAAGCGCACCGCTCCCGCCGCGCTGAAGATCGCCTGCGACCTGGTGGACGAGGGCATGATCTCCGAGCAGCAGGCCGTGGCGATGATCGATCCCCGCAACCTGGATACCCTGCTGCATCCCCAGTTCGACCCCAAGGCGTTGAAGGCCACCGAGCCGGTGGGCAAGGCGCTGCCCGCCTCCCCCGGCGCTGCCTGCGGCAAGATCGTGTTCAACGCCGAGGACGCCAAGGAGTGGGCTGCCCGGGGCGAGAAGGTGGTTCTGGTTCGTCTGGAGACCTCTCCCGAGGACATCGAGGGCATGAAGGCCGCCCAGGGCATCCTGACCGTCCGCGGCGGCATGACCTCCCACGCGGCCGTTGTGGCCCGCGGCATGGGTAAGTGCTGCGTCTCCGGCTGCGGTGCCATCAACATGGACGAGGCCAACAAGCAGTTTACCCTGGCAGGCAAGACCTACCACGAGGGCGACTGGATGAGCCTGGACGGCTCCACCGGTAATATCTACGACGGCGCTATGCCCACCGTGGACGCCAATGTGGGCGGCGATTTCGGCCGCATCATGGCCTGGGCCGACAAGTTCCGCCGGCTGAAGGTCCGCACCAATGCCGACACCCCCGCCGACGCCGCCCGCGCCCGCTCTCTGGGCGCCCAGGGTATCGGCCTGTGCCGCACTGAGCATATGTTCTTCGACGGCGACCGCATCGCCGCCATCCGCGAGATGATCTGCTCCGACACCAAGGAGCAGCGCGAGAAGGCTCTGGCCAAGCTGCTGCCCATGCAGCAGGGTGACTTCGAGGGCATCTACGAGGCCATGGAGGGCTGCCCCGTTACCATCCGCTTCCTGGATCCCCCTCTGCACGAGTTCGTTCCCACCGAGGAGGCGGACATCGAGCTGCTGGCCAAGGATATGGGCAAGACCGTGGCCGACATCAAGGCCATCATCGCCTCCCTGCATGAGTTCAACCCCATGATGGGCCACCGCGGCTGCCGTCTGGCCGTCACCTTCCCGGAGATCGCCGTCATGCAGACCCGTGCCGTCATCCGCGCCGCCATCAACGTCCAGAAGAAGCACCCCGACTGGAACATGGTGCCCGAGATCATGATCCCCCTGGTGGGCGAGGTCAAGGAGCTGAAGTTCGTCAAGGACGTGGTGGTCAAGACCGCTGACGAGGAGCTGGCTGCTGCCGGTATGAACATGAAGTACCTGGTGGGCACCATGATCGAGATCCCCCGCGCTGCGCTGACCGCTGATGCCATCGCCACCGAGGCGGAGTTCTTCTCCTTCGGTACCAACGACCTGACTCAGATGACCTTTGGCTTCAGCCGTGACGATGCCGGCAAGTTCCTGCCCGCTTACTACGACAACAAGATCTATGAGAGCGATCCGTTCGCCCGGCTGGATCAGGTTGGTGTGGGCAAGCTGGTGGATATGGCCTGCAAGCTGGGTCGCGCCACCCGCCCCGACATCCATCTGGGCATCTGCGGCGAGCACGGCGGCGACCCCTCCAGCGTGGAGTTCTGCCACCGCGTGGGTCTGGACTATGTGTCCTGCTCCCCCTTCCGCGTGCCCATCGCCCGTCTGGCCGCCGCACAGGCCGCGATCAAGGACGCCAAGTAAGGGCTCGATTTCCCGCATAATACCAAGCGCCCGGCTATCGGCCGGGCGCTTGTGTTTTGCGGGAAAATATGATAGGATGACAATACAAAGAAGCGGGGAAATATGATAGGATGGCAGGACAAAGAAGCAGCAAAACATGATAGAATGACATTACAAAGAGGCGGAAAAACTGATAGGATGACAGGACAAGGAAGCAACAAAACATGATCGGATGGCGATACAAAAAAGTAACGGAGGGGATACCGCTATGTACGAACTGATACAGCTTACCGAGAGGACGTATTACATCAAGAGCCCCACCAACATCGGCCTCTTCCGGCTGGATGAGAAAAACGTCTGCCTGATCGACAGCGGCAACGACAAGGACGCGGGGCGGAGGATACGGCAGGTGCTGGACGCCAACGGCTGGCAGCTGACGGCGATCTACAACACCCACGCCAACGCCGACCACATCGGCGGGAACCGGTATTTGCAGGGACAGACGGGCTGCAGGATCTACGCGCCGGGAATCGGCTGCGCGTTTACCCGGCACCCGGTGCTGGAGCCGTCGTTTCTCTACGGCGGATATCCGCCCAAGGACCTGCGGCACAAGTTTCTGCTGGCACAGGAGAGCGACGCGGCGGAGCTGACGGCGGACAAGCTGCCGGAGGGCTTTGCGTCTATCCCCCTGCCCGGGCACTTCTTTGACATGGTGGGATTCCGGACGCCGGACGACGTGGTGTTTCTGGCGGACTGCCTTTCCAGCCGGGAGATACTGGACAAGTACCAGATCGGCTTTATTTACGACGTGGCCGGGTACCTGAAAACGCTGGAGCAGGTGCAGACCATGACCGCGAAGGTATTTGTGCCCGCGCACACGGAGGTGACGGAGGACATCGCCGACCTGGCGCAGTACAATATCCGAAAGGTGCATGAGATCGCGGAGAGGATCGTGGACCTCTGCGCCGCGCCCCGCGGCTTTGAGGACATCCTGCAGCAGCTGTTTGCCGCCTACGGGCTGACCATGAGCTTTGAGCAGTATGTGCTGGTGGGCAGCACGGTGCGGTCCTATCTGGCGTGGCTGAAGGACACGGGGCGGCTGACAGCCCTGTTCGAGGACGGCTGGATGCGCTGGGCGCGGGTGTGAGCGCTAACGGAATACGAAAAAAACAAGCGCCCGGCTTCTGCCGGGCGCTTGTTTTGCGGCACGTGCCGCAGGGGGGAAGAAATTTGTGAGAGAGGGATGTGTCAGTTAGTTGTACTTCTCCAGGTACTTGCCGAACTCCTCCAGACCGGCCTTCAGCACCTGGGGATCGCGGAAGGCGCCGTAGCCCACGCGGATGGTCTTGGGCATATCGAAGTAGTCGCCGGGGACCACCAGGATCTGCTCGGTGGCCATGGCATCCTTGGCCAGGGTCTCGGAGTCCACGTCGTAGTCATAGTCGATCAGGCAGGTGGTGCCCATGGCCTTGGCACGCAGGTGCAGGTGGGGCTGGGAGGCCACCCAGTCCTCCACGATCTTGCGGTTGGGCTCCAGAATGGAACGGGCGCGGGCCCACAGGGCCTGGTAATGCTCCAGCGCGATGGAGGCGATGATCTCGTCCCAGATGCCGCAGCAGATGGTGTTGTAGGAACGGCGGGTCTTCATGACCTCGTACATCTCGTGGTCGCGGCAGACGATCCAGCCGATACGGGTGCCGGCCATGGAGTACATCTTGGACATACTGCTGATGGAGATGGCCTTGTGGTAGCCGTAGTCCAGAATGGAGGGCATATAGTTCTCGTCCAGCCCGCGATAGACCTCGTCGCAGAGGATCCAGGCGTCGTGCTTGGCGGCGATGTCCACGACCTTACGCAGGCCCTCGTCGTACAGGGTCACGCCGATGGGGTTGTTGGGGTTGGTCAGGACGATCATCTTGGTGTTGGCGTCGCAGGCCTTGTCCAGGGCGTCGAAATCCAGCTGATAGTTATCCTCGGCCTTCAGCTGGACCACGCGGGTCTCGATGCCGCTGCCCTTGGGGATATCGTAGTGCTGCTGATAGGAGGGCTTGATCACCACGCAGTTGTCACCCGGCTCCAGCACGCTCATCAGCACCAGGTCATTGGCACCGGTGCCGCCGTGGGTGATCATCACTTCCTCGGGCTTCACATTGCCCTTGGGGTAAATGCCGGCCACCGCCGCCTTGATCCGGGGGGAGCCGGTGGCGTCGCCGTGGTGATAATGCAGGCTCATGGTACGCATTTCGTTCAGGAAAGCGTCCAGATCCTCGCCGGTCAGGTCAAACAGCTCGTCCATACGAAGGGCGCTGACGCAGCTGCTGCCCAGATTGATACGGGCGAGAGAGTCCATGGGGTTCAGCCACTCTTCCACACCAAACCATGCCAGTTTCATTTTATTGTCCTCCTCATTTCGTCTGTTTTGTAGGGTAAGCGGATATATCCCGCGGGGTTACAGGTCGGCCTGCAAGCCCACGCCCTCGGCCAGTGCGCGGTCGATGGCCACCTTGGCGGCGGCCAGATCCAGAATGTACAGGCCGGTGGCGTCGAAGATGGTGGTCTGCGTGTCGCTGGTGCGGCCGGGGACCTTGCCGTCGATGAGGTCACCGATCTCGCCGGTGATGTCATCGGCACTGATGACGCCCTGCTTGATGGGCAGCTCCATCTCGCCCACGCGGATGCACTGGGCGCGGTCGTCGGCGTAGAAGGCGGCGCCCTGGAAGATGGTGCTCTCGATCTCCTGCTTGGATTCCATGTCGGAGCCCAGGCAGCTCAGATGGGTGCCGGGCTTCAGCCACGCCTTCTGGATGATGGGCTTGCGGGAGGGCGTGACGGTGATGATGGCGTCACTGTCGCCCACGGCGGCGGCCATATCCAGCGCCGGCAGGAACTCCACGCCGGAGGCGTCGATGCCGAAGTCATCGGAGAGCTGCTGGGCAATGTGGGCGGCGAACTGCACCGCGTTGTCGGGGAACATGGGGTCGGCGATGTAGACCTTATCGATGGCCGGACGCAGCAGCAGCGTGGCGGCGATCTGGAAGGGGGCCTGCTTGCCGGCACCCAGAATAAACAGGTGCTTGGCGTCCTTGCGGGCCAGCAGGTCCACGCCCAGCGCGCCGGCGGCGCCGGTACGCATACAGGTGACGTAGGAGGCGTCCATGACGCTGACGGGAATACCGGTGTTGGAGTCGTAGACCATCATGATGCCGTTGAAGGGCGGCAGGCCCTTTTCCCGGTTCTCGGGAAAGTTGTTCAGCATCTTCAGGCCGTGGAGCTGTACGCCCTTGATATAGCCGGAACGGATGTCCATGGCGGCGTGCTCGTCCACGAATTCATAGTTGACCAGCGGCCAGATCACGGACTTGCCCTGGGATTTCAGACGATAGACCTCGCGCACCTCCTGGATGACTTCCTTCATGGAGATGACCTGCTTGACCTGCTCGCGGTTCAAAATCAAAACGCTCATATACATCCCTGTCCTTTCGTTTTTTCGGGAGGGCGGAGAGGGGCCGCGCCGGCCGTGCTCCGCCTCAGTTTGATGTCATTGTAACCGGGAGATGTTGCGCCGCGCGTGGGAAAAGCGTTGAATTTCCGTTGTTGCTAAACATTTTAGCAAATTGTGCCGCGCTTTACAACCAACGATTTGGTACATTTGCCGCCGGGGACACAGCGCCACTGGACAGACGGCCCGCCCTGGTGTACAATACGGCCATAACACAACACGGCTTTCAACAGGAGGACGGGACGCTATGTACGCGGATATCATCATTAAAAACGGGCGCTGCGTGACCATGTGCGGCGACGGCGGGGCCGACTGGGTGGCCGCGGCGGGGAAAATGATCTGCGCCGCAGGCCGCGGCGATGATTGGCAGAAGCTGGTGCGCCCCGGCACGCAGGTCATCGACGCCAGGGGCGGCACGGTGCTGCCGGGGTTTATCGACAACCACTTCCATGTGATGCAGACCGCTGTGAACATGATGAGCGTGGATCTGGGCGGTGCGCGGTCCCACCGGGAGCTGGGCGAGATGCTGGCCGCCGCCGAAAAGCGGGAGGGCGCGGTGCTGGGCTGCCAGGTGGAGGAGTCGCAGTTCGAGGAAAAGCGTTTTCCGGACCGGTATGTGCTGGACAGGTATTGCAGCGACAGTCCGGTGGTGCTGTTCTCCAAGGAGTACCACGTCAGCATGCTGAACACCCACGCCCTGCTGTATTACAAGGTTCCCTTCTCCCTGGAGGGCGTGGAGCTGGACAGCAGCGGCCTGCCCACGGGCATTTTCCGGCGGAACGCCAACTATGTGCTGCGCTCCAATGTGCTGCGGAGCCTGCCGGACGAGTTCCGCATGGAGGCCATCCATCTGGCCATGTCCCGGCTGCTGGAAAACGGCATCACCACCGTGGCGGCCATCGAGGGCGGCTGGCTGTTCGACGACCGGGACGCGGAGTTCATCTACGCCCACAGCGGCGAGTTCCCGGTGGATATGCCGCTGTTCTATCAGACCATGGACCTGGCGAAGGTCTGGAAGCTGGGGCTGCGCCGGGTGGGCGGCAATATTATGGTGGACGGCACCCTGTCCAGCCACAGCGCCGCCCTGTCGGCGCCCTACGCGGACCGGCCGGACTACCGGGGACAGATCTTCCTGCCCCAGGATGGACTGGACGAGTTCGTGCAGCAGTGCTACCGGCAGGATATGCAGCTGGCGCTGTACAGCATCGGCGACCGGGCCATCGAGTCCGTGCTGCTGGCCCACGAGAGGGCCATCCGTCAGGGCGGCAGCACCGCCCTGCGCCACCGCATCGAGCACGCCATCATGGCCACGCCGGAGCAGATCGCCCGGGCGGCGGATATGAAGCTGATCTTCTCGGTGCAGCCGGCCTACGCCTATCTGTGGGGCGGCAAGGGCGGTATGTACGAGCGCCGGGTGGGCGAGCGCTATCTGCGCTCCAACAACTTTGCCGCCATGTTCGCCGCCGGCGCGGTGGTGTGCGGCGGGTCGGACAGTGACGTGACGGAGCCGCGGCCCATGTTGGGCATCCACGCGGCGGTGAACCGCGCTGTGCCCCAGTGCGCCGTGTCCGTGGAGCAGGCCATCGAGATGTACACCGTCAATGGCGCTTACGCGCTGTTTGAGGACAAGCGCAAGGGAAAGCTGGCGCCGGGATACCTGGCGGATATCGTGGTGCTGGACCGCGACATCCGCACCGTGCCCGCAGAGCAGCTGGAGCAGACCGACGTGACCGTGACCATCAAGTCCGGGTCGGTGCTGCACAGCCGACAGTGAGGTGACGGCCATGCTTCAGATCAGACTGTTTGGCAAGCCGCAGGTCATCTGCGACGGCACGGACATCACCCCGGAGCTGGGCAACAAGGGGTGCGCCCTGCTGTGTATCCTGTTCCTGCGGGGCGGGGACTACTATGCGCGGGAGAAGCTGGCGGCCTACCTCTGGCCGGACAGCGCCGCCAGCGCTGCCAAGTATAATCTGCGCTATACCCTGTGGAAGATCAAAAAGAGCACCGATACCGGCGAGGGCGGGCGGTCGCTCATCAAGCTGGACCGGGAGTACTGCTGCATCGACCGGGCATACGACTATGTCTGCGATCTGCAGACCATCGACGAGATCGACCCGGAGACCCGGTCGGCGGACGAGCTGAAGCGGGCGTGTGACGCCTTCGGCGGCGAGCTGCTGGAGGGGTACTATTTCAACCACTGCGAGGACCTGAATGAGCTGATCCTCAGCCAGCGCATCTATTATGAGAAGCGGAAGAACCGGCTGCTGATGAAGGCGGCGGAGCTGTATGAGCAGCGGGATATGCTGCCGGAGGCCGTGGGCATTCTGGAACGGGTCATGGAATACGAGCCCTACAACGAGCAGCTGGCCCTGCGGCTGATGACGCTGTATGAGCGCGGCGGCGACCGCAGCCGTGCTATCCGGTTTTTCAACGAGTTCCGCAACCGGCTGGCCTCCAACCTGGAGATCTATCCCGGCAGCGCCATCACGCAGAAATACGCGGAGCTGAAGGCCGCGCCCGCCGCGCCGGAGGAGCCTGCGGCGGCGCGGACCGATGCGCCGGGCCTGCATGTGCAGACCTACTGCCTCCGGGCGGTGCCCTGCTTCTGGATGGCGGACACGGTGGGGAAGCTGCTGGACGCCGTCGGGAACGACGTGCGGCCGGACGACCGGACGCTGCTGCGGGTGCTGGGGGCTATACAGCCCGCTGCGGCGGTGTGTGCCGGCGCGGAGGGCGAGGTCACGGCCGCGCCGGCGGCGGTGGCCCAGGCGTTTATCCGGTGGCTCACCGGTCTGGCGGCGCGGCAGCCGCTGGCGGTGCACATCCGCCACGCCGGGGAGATGGATGACGTCAGCCGCGGTGTGCTGGAGTATCTGCTGGCGGAGCGCCCTGCCGGGTTGACGCTGCTGACAGAGGACGGCGGGGCCTTGGGCGATATGCCCAGCGGAAAATGACGGCGGAAAGTGCCGGATATTTGCCGGAACACCGGGCACATCCGAACTTTAAAGCGCGAAAGCGCGTGGCGGAGTGTTTATTCCTGGCAAATATTTTTGGTGGATATGACGGTTGACGGTGGCTCCCTGTTGTGATATCTTACAGAAAACTTCGGGAAAGGAGAACGCCACACATGATGAAGCAGCTGTACAAGGCATACGCATTTAGCTTTTACTTTACCTATGCGGATAAAGTAAGAGTGATTTGTGATGCCCGGAAATGCTGCTGATGAAATGAGGACGTTCTCCCACGGAGACGCACTGACATCAAAGCCGCCCTATGGATCACAGATCCACAGGGCGGCTTTTTTGCAGCCAAATTTTCAAAAACACCCATCAGGAGGAACCACACCATGAAAAAGAACATCACACGGCGGCTGACGACCGCCCTGCTGGCCGCCGTCATGTGCGTGAGCATGGCCGCCTGCGGCAGCAAGACCGACGACACCAAGACGGACGGCACCGGCGATGCCGACAGCGCCAAGAAGTATACCATCGGCGTGTGCCAGCTGGTGACCCACGACGCGCTGGACGCCGCCACCCAGGGCTTCATCGACGCGGTGAAGGACAAGCTGGGCGAGGAGAACGTGACCATCGACGTGCAGAACGCCGCCAACGACCAGAACGTCTGCACAACCATCGTCAACACCTTCGTATCGAAGAAGGTCGACCTGATCATGGCCAACGCCACACCGGCGCTGCAGGCGGCCTATAACGCCACCGCAGAGATCCCCATTCTGGGTACCTCTGTTACCGAGTACGGCGTGGCGCTGGGTATCGACAACTTCTCCGGCACCGTGGGCGGCAATGTCTCCGGTACCTCCGACCTGGCGCCCCTGACGGAGCAGGCGGACATGATCCTGGAGCTGCTGCCGGAGACCAAGACCGTCGGACTGCTGTACTGCTCCGCGGAGCCCAACTCCGAGTACCAGGTCCAGGTGGTGGAGGAGTACCTGACCGGCAAGGGCATCACCTGCACCCGCTACTCCTTCTCTGACTCCAATGACGTGGCCGCTGTGACCACCAAGGCCGCCGCTGACAGCGACGTGATCTACATTCCCACCGACAACACTGCCGCTTCCTGCACCGAGACCATCGGCAGCATCGTTCTGAACGCCAAGACCCCGGTGGTGGCCGGCGAGAAGGGCCTCTGCACCGGCTGCGGCGTGGCCACGCTGTCCATCAGCTACTATGACCTGGGCTACAAGACCGGCGAGATGGCCGCACAGGTGCTCACCGGCGAGGCGGACATCGCTGAGATGCCCATCCAGTACGCGCCCGCTGCCAAGATGTACAACCCCACCATGTGCGAGGCCCTGGGCATCACTGCCCCGGAGGGCTACGAGGCCATGGAATAAAATTCAGACAGGAAGGTCTGGTGTACCCACATGACACAGCTATTGAACGCGCTGCCCGGCGCTCTGGCCCAGGGACTGATCTGGGGCGTGATGGCCATCGGCGTATACATTACCTATAAAGTGCTCGATATCGCCGATCTGACCGTGGACGGCTCCATCTGCACCGGCGCGGCGGTGTGCACCATGCTGCTGCTGGGCGGGCAGAGCCCGTGGCTGGCGCTGCTGTGTGCCGTGCTGGCCGGTGTGCTGGCCGGCGCCGTGACAGGCCTGCTCCATGTGGGCCTGGGCATCCCGCCCATCCTGGCGGGCATCCTGACCCAGATGGTGCTCTGGTCCGTGAACCTGAAGCTGCTGGGCAAGGCCAACCAGGCGCTGCCCGCCCGCACCACTCCGGTGCTGCTGAGTCAGATGGACGTGGGCGGTGCGCTGCCGGTGCTGCTGGGCTTCTGCGTGGTGCTGGTGGCACTGCTGGTGCTGTTCTTCGGCACGGAGCTGGGCTGTGCCCTGCGGGCCACCGGCTGCAACCCGGTGATGAGCCGGGCCCAGGGCGTAAACACCGGATTGATGAAGATCATCGGTCTGGCGCTGTCCAACGGCGTGGTGGCCCTGTCCGGCGCACTGCTGTGCCAGTACCAGGGCTACACCGATGTGAACATGGGCCGCGGCGCCGTGGTCATCGGCCTGGCGGCGGTGGTCATCGGGCAGGCCGTGCTGGGCCGCCGGGGCGGCCGCATGGCCGTGCAGCTGGGCGGCGTGATACTGGGCGCGGTGATCTACTACATCGTGTACCAGGTCATCATCTTCGCCGGCTTCGACACCGACCTTCTGAAGATGTTTTCCGCCGTGGTGGTGGCCGTGTTCCTGGGCGCGCCCCACGTCAAAGCACAAGTGAAAGCCCATTCCCGCAGTAAGAAAGGAGACAGCGGCCATGCTGAAAATGAATAACATCACCAAGACCTTCAACAGCGGCACCGTGGACGAGCGCGTGGCGCTGGACCACCTGAGCCTGACGCTGCGGGACGGGGATTTCGTCACCGTCATCGGCGGCAACGGCGCCGGAAAGAGCACCATGCAGAACGCCATCTGCGGCACCTGGCAGCCCGACGAGGGCAGCATCGAGCTGGACGGCGTCAACGTCTCCTCTCTGCCGGAGTACAAGCGCGCCCGCTACCTGGGCCGCGTATACCAGGACCCCATGATGGGTACCTCCGCCGGTATGGAGATCGAGGAGAACCTGGCTCTGGCGGAGCGCCGCGGCCGGCATCACACCCTGCGTCCCGGCATCCGCCGCGGCGAGCGCGAGGACTATCGCCGCCGCCTGCGGGAGCTGGGTCTGGGTCTGGAGGATCGCCTGACCACCAAGGTGGGCACCCTCTCCGGCGGACAGCGTCAGGCGCTGACGCTGCTGATGGCCACCCTGCAGAAGCCCAAGCTGCTGCTGCTGGACGAGCACACCGCGGCGCTGGATCCCCAGACGGCCCAGCGGGTCATGGACATCACCGACCGCCTGGTCCGGGAGAACCACCTGACCACGCTGATGATCACCCACAATATGCGCGACGCTATCCACTACGGCAACCGCCTGCTGATGCTGCACAACGGGCGGATCGTGCTGGATATCTCCGGCGAGGAGAAGGCCCGGCTGACGGTGCCGGACCTGCTGGCACTGTTCAGCAAGGTCAGCGGCCAGGAATACGACAACGACCGCGCCCTGCTGGCGTAAACGCGAAGCCGGGGACTGTCCGTGAGGACAGTCCCCGGCTCTCTGCCCTTGACGGGCTGTGCGGCGGATGGTATGATGGTGGACGGAAGCGCCGGGGCCGTTCCGGCGCAGGGGAGGACGCCATGAAAAAGATAGACAACTGCGAGAATTCCACCGTGCTGGTGGCGCTGCTGCTGGCGGGCATCCTGCTGGTCATGGGCGCCTACCGGCTGTTCTCCTGGCTGTGCAGCCGGGGGCTGACGGACACGCTGACCTGGGTGCTGGGCGCGGCGGCGCTGGTGCTGGCGGCGCTGGGCCTGCTGCTGGCAAGCCGCAGCTTCCGGCGGCTGAAGGAGCTGCATCTGTAAGAGAACACCCCTGACCGGCAGGTCAGGGGTGTTCTTTCTTTACAGCTCCAGGGGCGCCGGCACGGCGTCCGCCGGGATGGGGCAGGTGTACCCGGCCGCCGTCCGCTGCCGGAACTCGGCCTTGGCGGCCTCCAGCAGCGCGGGCTGCTCCAGCAGATCGATGGCGGCGGCGCACAGCACCTTGCCGGCGTGCACGGTGGCCTTATGGGCCATGGGCGTCTTGTTGCAGGACACCACCTGCCAGCTATGGCAGGGGACGTGGTTGGGCCACACCGCCACATGGATCTGTGCCGTGGGGCACTGATAGCTGACATCGCCCACGTCGGTGGAGCCGGCGTTGAAGGCGGGACCCTGATACAGCGGCATCAGGAAGTCGTTGAAGTGGCCGGTCTGCATGGCCTTCACCTTTTCGGCGAAGGCGGGATCGTTCTCCGCGCCCACGCCGCCGGGGACGTCACGCCCCTCGTAGGTGGCGGACAGTGCCTCCATGAAAGCGTGCTCCTCCGCCGTGCAGGGCGGTACGCCCAGCTGGGAGAAGTTGTCGTACAGCACCTGCTCCAGCGCGTGGTTGCACACGGTGTCAGACAGGCCGTCCACGAAGCGGCGCTCGATGGTGGTGTCCGTCATCAGCGCCGCGCCCTGCGCGATCTTGTCCACCCGCTGGTGCAGGGCCATGCAGTCCTTGACGAAGTTGGAACGGATCATGTACAGGACGCTGGCCTGGTGCTGCACCACGTTGGGGCTTACGCCGCCTGCGTCCAGAATGGAGTAGTGCACCCGTGCGTCGCGGGGCATATGCTCCCGCAGGAACTGCACGCCCACATTCATCAGCTCTACCGCGTCCAGCGCGCTGCGGCCCCGCTCCGGCGCGGTGGATGCCTGGGACGCCAGCCCGTGGAACGTGTAGATCATCTGGATGCAGGAGTTGGTGGAGCCGGTAGTCACCTCGCTGCTGTCGCCGGGGTGCCACGTCAGCGCCGCGTCAAGGCCGTACCACAGGCCCTCCCGAGCCATATAGGCCTTGGACGCCACGCCCTCCTCACCGGGGCAGCCGTACAGGATGACGGTGCCGCTTTTTCCGGTCTGGGTCAGATAGTGCTTCAGGCCGATGGCGGCGGCCATGGCCCCCGCGCCCAGCAGATTGTGGCCGCAGCCGTGGCCGCTGCCGCCCTTCACCAGCTCGTGGTACGCGGTGCTGCCCGCCGCCTGCGAAAGGCCGGACAGCGCATCGTACTCCGCCAGCAGGCCAATGACCGGCCCACCGCTGCCGAAGGAGGCGGAGAAGGCGGTGGGGATGCCGCATATGCCTTCCTCCACCTGAAAGCCCTCGGCCTTCAGCACCTTGACGAACAGGGCGGCGGACTTTACCTCCTGCATGGACAGCTCGGCATAGTCCCAGATGGCGTCCGCCACCTCTGCCACCAGTTCCTTCTTCTCGTCAATGGCGGCCAGCGCCGCCTTTTTTGCATCGTTCATTGTCTGCTCCTTTTTCACAGCACCTTCTTCAGGAAATCCTGAAGGCGAGGGCTCTGGGGGTGATCGAAAACATCGGCGGGGGTGCCCTGCTCGGCGATCTTGCCGGCGTCCATGAACAGCACGCGGCTGCCCACCTCTTTGGCGAAGCCCATCTCGTGGGTGACCACCACCATGGTCATGCCGGACTGGGCCAGCTCCTGCATGACCTCCAGCACCTCGCCCACCATCTCCGGGTCCAGGGCGCTGGTGGGCTCGTCAAACAGCATGACCTCCGGCTCCATGGCCAGGGCCCGGACGATGGCCACACGCTGCTTCTGTCCGCCGGACAGCTGGGCGGGGTAATCGTTGGCTCTGTCCGCCAGGCCAACGCGCTGGAGCAGCGCCATGGCCTTCTGCTCGGCCTCCGACTTGGGGACTTTTTTGATCTTGATGGGCGCCATGGTTAGATTCTCCAGCACCGTTTTGTTGGGGAACAGGTTGAAATGCTGGAACACCATGCCCATTTTCTGCCGATGGAGGGGGAGGTCCACCTTCTTGCCGGTGATGTCCACCCCGTCAAACAGGATGGAGCCGGAGGTGGGCGTTTCCAGCAGGTTCAGGCTCCGCAGGAATGTGCTCTTGCCGCCGCCGGAGGGCCCGATCACCGCGATGACGTCGCCCTTGTACACGTCCACCGTGACGCCGTCCAGCGCCTTGACGTCGCCGCCGTTGTAGTATTTCTTCAGGTCCTTGACCTGGATAAGCGTCTGTGCCATCAGATATGCACCTCCCGCTGCTGCTTCCGCTTGCGCCCATAGCCGTTGTTCCGGTCGGCCTTCTTCATTTTTCTTTCAAAGTGGCCGAACACCTTGCTGAGCACGAACGTCATAATGAAGTAGATGACGCCCACGATCACCAGCGGCTCGATGGGCAGGTATGTGGCGCCCTTGACCACCAGGTACTGGGTCATCAGGTCGCCGATGAAGAACGTGGAGCCCAAGGACGTGTCCTTGATGATCATAATAAACTCGTTGCCCAGGGCGGGCAGGATGTTCTTCACTGCCTGGGGCACCACCACGAACCACATGGCCTTGCTCTCGCTGAAGCCAAGGCTCAGCGCTGCCTCCTTCTGCCCCGGATCTACCGCCTGGATGCCGGAACGGATGACCTCGGACACGTAGGCCGCGCTGTTGCAGATCAGGGCGATGGCGATGCAGAGGAACTTCTGCTTGTTCAACGCCGGGATCAGCATGGGCAGGCCGAAATAGAAAAAATACAGCTGCAGCAGCATGGGCGTGCCGCGGATGATCTCGATGTAGATGGTGGACAGCCACCGCAGCGGCGGTATCTTCGACATCTTCATCAGTGCCAGCACAGAGGCGAACACCGCGCCGAAGGCCACGGTGATGGCGGCCAGCGCCAGCGTGTACGACACGCCGTCGATGAGGAATTTGTCCCAGTATTTCAGGAACAGGGCGGCCAGCTTTTCAAAGTCGATGAATTTCATGGGGTGTCTCCCTTATCTTTGATGGCGGCGGGCACGGTGTCCGTACCCGCCGCCGGAAGGTGTACCGGTATCAGCCCAGAGTCAGCTCCTGTGCGTTCTCGCTCTTGCCCAGCTCTACGGCGTCCTTGTACCAGCCGTCGTAGAGGTTGGCCTCTTTGGCCTGTGCCAGAATGGCGTTCACCGCGTCCAGCAGCTCCGTCTCACCCTTCTGCATCATGATAACGTTGGCGGAATACTCGGCCTTCACGTCGAATTCCCAGGTGCAGATGACCAGATCGGGGTTGGCGTCCACGATCATCTCCGCGTTGCCGTAGGCCACGGCCAGCGCCTCGATGTTGCCGCTCTTGAGCTCCATGACGCCCACGGTGATGTCGCCGATGGAGATGGGATTGGCGTCCGTCAGCTGCTCAGTCACCAGCTGCATCTGCAGGGAGGCGTTCTGCGCGCCCACGTCCTGACCGGCCAGATCATCGGGGGAGGTGTACTTATCCGCGTTCTCCTTCTTGATGAGCAGGGCCTGTCTCGTCTCGTTTTCACCGGCGTAGTAGTAATCGCTGAGCTCATAGTTCTGGGCTCTGTCCTCCGTCCAGGAGTAGCCGGAGATGCTCATGGGAACGGAGCCGGTGTATACGGCGGTCTGGCTGGCGTCGAAGCCCATAGGCTCGATGGCCAGCTCCACGCCCAGGTTCTCGGCGATGTACTTGGCCAGCGTGATATCAAAGCCCACATACTGGTCCTGACCGGTTTTGGAGGAGTCCACGAACTCCATGGGGGAGAAGTCGGGGCTGAGGGCCACGGTCAGCACGCCGTCGGCCTTGATCTTTTCCAGCGCGTTGGCCGGCTCGGTCACGGTGTCGTGGTCGGTCTTGTCGTCGGTCGTCGTATCAGCCTTGCTGCCGCAGGCTACCAGAGAAAGCGCCATCATCAGCGCCAGAAGCAAAGAAACAAACTTTTTCATGGTCGTATATCCTTCCGTATATGGTGAATATTTATTCATGTATAAAATGTATGTGGTCGGGAGAGCTCATGCCGTGCGGTGCAGGCGGTGCGCCTGTCGTCGTCGCGGCAGTGCCATCGTGCCAACTCCTTTGCTGTGGTGATTTTTCATGGGTCGTACCGCCTTTCCAGTGTGCGTTTTCCGGGGATGGGCTTGCCGCCGTCCGGTGCAGCTCTCTCGTTGATGTTGCATAATTTACCACCACAGTCCGGGGATGTCAAGGCAAAATTGAATATTTATTCGCAGAATATGCGATTTTGGTGAATATACTTACAGCGTCGGCTAAAGCGGCGGGTCATTTGCATCAAAATGACGGGATCCGCCAGCAAAAAAAGAGCACCGCCTTTGATATGATACCTCTAAAGTAGATAAGGTAAATAACCAAAATCTACTTTGGAGGT
>ERZ827478.406-NODE-406-length-45397-cov-4.096732_pt1 | contig 45397 bp, 42 predicted proteins | sample MGYA00519705_ERZ827478 | MGnify/ENA primary metagenome ERZ827478 (study PRJEB31778, sample SAMEA3449318) | human gut metagenome | biome: human gut; feature: human-associated habitat; material: faeces | place: United Kingdom | collected 2010/2012 ...
ATACGGCCAGGACGCCATCGGCCAGCAGGTGCCGGTTATTATCCGCCGGGAAGTCTTCTGCAGTATAAGAAGTGTGTCGGCCTCCGAGTTTTACGAGGCAGGCCGAGCGGGGCTCAATGCTGAGCTCCGCTCCGACATGTTTTTTTACGACTATGAGGGCGAAGACGAGGCGGAGTTTGAGGGCAGAAAGTACGGTATTTACCGGACTTACCGCCCGGACATGGACACCATTGAACTCTACCTGGAAAGGAAGGCAGGAATATAAGCTCCACAAAAATTAACATTGATAAACTGTCTTTAGCGGTTATTAATGAGCTCAAGGCATACCAGAAAATAACCACAGAAGATGTTACAAGCGCAGTTAAGGAGACAGCCAAGGAATTGGTTCAGGAGATTAAAGCAAATGCACCTGAAGAAAGTGGAGAATATAAAAAATCATGGACTTATAAGCGTGACCCAGACTTAAAAGGGAAATGGCGATACAGCCTTGTCGTTTATGCAAAAGACCCAGGCTATCGCCTGGCACACCTTCTTGAACATGGTCATGCTAAAGTTAATGGTGGCCGTGTTGAGGGACGTCCACATATAACTCCAGCAGAACAGAGAGCCAAAGAAAGACTTGTCACTAAAATTGCAAAGGTAATCTCACGATGAATTTTAACCCTGGAGAAAAAGGTGAAAGTGCTGGTGAAAAAAATGACCCTACAAGACATAAATACACTGCTGGAGTCCACCGGCCTGCCCGTGACATATCGGGCATGGCCGGACCAGCAGGCGCCGGCGCTGCCCTGGATCTGCTACCTTGTCACCGGCAGCAATAATTTTTTTGCTGATGGGGAACTGTACCTGGGAGTATCCGCAATAAGTGTGGAGCTTTATACAGCCCTCATATCCCCGGCCCTTGAGCAGCAGCTTGAGCAGGCCCTGCAGGGCTTCTGCTGGCAGAAGACGATAACCTACATCGACACCGAAAAAGTGTATCAAATATCTTATGAAATCGAGGTGCAATTAAATGCCTGATACCGCAAATAAAGTCCGGCTCACCATAAAAAATGCACACATAGCCCCCATTACAGGCTATGAGGGCACCGTGCCCACCTATGAGACGCCCATACCCGTGCCCGGCACCGTCAACCTGGACCTTGCCCCTGTGGGTGAGCTCACGAAGTTTTATGCAGACGGCGTGGTCTACTGGCAGGGCGAAGCCAACAACGGATACGAGGGCGACTGGGAGATCGCGCTTTTCCCGGAGGAACTTCTGGATAAGATCTGGAAGAACGAGAAAGTCACAACCGATAACGTTTACATCGAAAACGCCACAGTGACCACGGCGGCCTTTGCGCTGCTATTTGAGATTGTCGGCGACACCAGCGCCCGTAAATACTGCCTGTACAACTGCACCGCCACCAGGCCCAACACCGGCGCCGGCACGTCCACCGAAAATCTCGAACCCCAGACCCAGAGCTCCACGATCTCAGCCGTGCCTCTGCCTGACGGCAAGGTTCGCGCAGTCACCGCCAGCGACACCACAGAGGAAGTACTCCAGAATTGGTACAAAAAAGTGTACCTGCCCCCTGCAGGAGCTGCGGCAGCTGCTTCCGCGCCTGCAAAAACTGAGGGTGCCGGAGCATGAGAAAACGGATCGTAGTAGATGGGCGCGAAGTAGCCTTTGAGGCCAACGCCCTGACGCCCCGGCTGTATCGCCACAAATACGGCCGGGACATAATCCGAGACCTTAATGCGCTCAAAACCGCATACTCCAAGGCAGCCGCGGCCCATGCCAAAGACAAGCCCGGCGCCGATGCAAGTCCCGAGGAGGTGGCCCGGTATCAGGAGGAGCTGCAGGAGGCTCAGCTGTCCGCCCTGGATCTGGAGATCTTTGAGAATGTGGCCTATATCATGGCCAAGCAGGGAGACCCGGCCACAGCTGACAGCCCGGAGGCCTGGCTGGAAGATTTTAGCGTCTTTAGCATTTATGAGGTGTTGCCGGCAATCCTGGAGCTGTGGGCGCTTAACCAGGTCACGACGTCAAAACCAAAAAAAAAATAAAGCGCACCGTCCGCGAAGAGACCGGGGCGACCTTTATGCTCCGCTGCGCGGAGCTGAGCCTGTCTGACCATGCCCTGGAGTCAATGACCATGGGCATGGTTTTTGACATGCTGATAGAGCGGGGCAATGACCAGGAGAAGTATGTGGAGCTGGCAGACCAAGACGATATTTACCGGCTTTTCCCCCGCTGATAACAACCACCCAGAGGAGGTGAAAACCAATGAAAAGCAGAATAAAGGGCATTACCGTAGAAATAGGCGGCGATACCACCGGCCTGGATAAAGCTTTGAGCGGGACCAACAAAGAAATTAGCAACACTCAAAGCCAGCTGAAGGATGTGGAGCGGCTGCTCAAGTTGGACCCCACCAACACACAGTTGCTTGAGCAGAAACAGCGCCTCCTTGGTGATGCCGTAGAGGGGACCCGGGCAAAACTGGACGCCCTCAAAGAAGCTGAGGAGCAAGTCCAGCAGCAATTTGAGAAAGGCGAAGTATCCCAGCAGCAGTATGAAGCCTTGCAAAGAGAAATCATTGATACAGGCATAAAGCTGGGAGACCTTGAAAGCCGCGCTAATGAAGCCAATGCTGCAGTGAACAAGATAGACGAGGACCCCGTAAAAGACGTGGAGGCGGCGGCAGACGACGCAGGGGAGGCCCTGAGAGACGCCGCCGGGGAGGCTAACACTTTCGGCGACGTGCTCAGCGCCGGCGCAGTGATCGAGGGAGTTAAAGCCCTGGGCGGGGCAATCTCCGACTTAAGCGCCGAAACAGCCGAATACAGAAAAATCATGGGGTCCCTGGAGATCTCCAGCGAAAGCGCTGGATACACGGCCGAGGAGACTGCCGCCACATATAAGCAGCTTTTCGGCGTGCTGGGCGACGACCAGACAGCGGCCACCACCACGGCCAACCTGCAGGCGCTCAAAGTCTCCCAGGAGGACCTTATAAAAATAACCGACTCTGCCATAGGGGCCTGGGCCAAGTATGGCGACAGTATCCCCATAGACGGATTGGCGGAAAGTATCAACGAGACGATCAGGAGCGGCACTGTGACCGGGACCTTCGCCGACGTGCTCAATTGGGGCGCCCGCGAGGGTGAGACCTTTGGCGTGATGCTCAAGGAAAACACTGAGGCCAATGCCGAGTGGAACCAGGCAGTCATGGACGCCGTGACTGCTGAGGACTATTTCAACCTTGCCCTGCAGGATGCCGGCACCCAGGCGGAGCGCGTGGATCTGCTCATGCAGGCCATGGCCGACCAGGGCCTGCAGAAAGCCGGCGAAGCCTGGCGGCAGAATAATGAGGACATTGTAAAAGCAAATGAGGCTCAGGCAGATTTTACCGCCAAAGCAGCTGAGCTGTCAGAGACAGTGGCCCCGGCAATCCAGGCGGTAAAAAACGGCGGCGCCGACCTTTTTGGCGTCTTTGCCGATGCCGCCCAGAAAATCGACTTTGACGCCCTGGGCGAGAAAATCGGCATAGTTTTTGAGGCTGTGGAGGGGATCGTCTCTTTCCTTATAGACAACGGCGACCTTTTGATAACAGTCCTGGGCAGCATTGCCGCCGGCCTTGTAGCTCTTAAGCTTGCAGAGCTGGGCGGTCTGCTCATAAGCGTGGCCACAGGCGTAACCACTTTGTCGGCGGCTTTTCCGCTGCTGGGCAGTGCAATCGCGATTTTGACCAACCCCATATTTATCGTGACTGCGGCCGTAGTGGCCTTGGTGGCCCTCATAGCCACCAAGGGCGATGAGATACAGGCCATCATCAAAAAAGTGGACGACTTCCTGCAAAATGTATTCCTCATAGACTGGACGCGGATCTTCGGACCCGGCCTGGGTGATGTGCTCAATGCTTTTATGGCCAACGTCAAAAATATATGGGACTCTATCAAGCAGATTTTTGACGGAGTAATTGATTTTATCCGGGGAGTATTTACCGGAGACTGGGAGCGGGCCTGGTCCGGTGTCGTGTCGATATTTGGTGGCCTCTTTAGCGGCCTTGTGGCCCTGGTAAAAGCGCCCATGAACGGGATTATAGGGCTGCTCAATTCAGCTGTGGGAGCAATTAACACCCTTATCGGTGGCCTCAATAGTATTTCTTTTCAACTCCCCAGCTGGATGGGCGGCGGCAGCTTTGGGATAAATATTCCGTACATCCCCAACATCCCCTATCTGGCAAAGGGCGGCGTCCTCAGTTCAGGCAGCGCCATTGTGGGCGAGGCAGGCCCCGAGCTGCTGACCATGAACAGCGGTAGGGCAGTCGTGCAGCCCCTGGCCGGGAACAACAGTGCCACCGCCAGCGCCAAAGGTACAGCGACTCCCGAGCAGCCGACCCCTATTTTCTTAAGCCTGAGCCTGGACGGCAAAACCATAGGCCAGGCAGCCTGGAACTACTCCCGCGGGAGGGAAAGAGCAAATGGATAAATACAAAGTTCAGATAGATGGAGTGGACTTTAGCCATATGGTGGAACGGGACAGCTACAGCACCGCCTTGGAAATTGTCTATTCTGCCTCAGTGCAGACGATGGACGGCATTACCCACACTGCGCCCATCCGCACCAGAGGCAGCCTTAGCCTGGGCTTTAATCCTCAGACAAGCGAAGATACCCGGGCGCTGTGTACGGCCCTGCTCAAGTCCCCCGTGGAAGTGCTCTATTACTGCCTGCAGCGCGGCGAGGAAGTCTATGCCACGATGATGATTGACTCTGTAAGCGCCACATACCTGAGCCGCTGCCTGGCCTTTGGGCAAAAGTGGAATGATTTACAGGCCATCACTCTGCAGGAGCTGTAGCCATGCAAAATACGAGCGAATTGTACAAAGAGCTTTTAGCTCTCCCACATACTTGCGAGGTGAGTGTAGCCATAGGTGATACCGGTAAGCTGGTGGACGACTACGGCGACTATATCACCTTTGGAGGTACCGCCATCCTGGTGGCCGCCTCCGGCGGTGATAGCGGCTATGGGCAGAACCTTCTGATCTCCTGCCAGACATCCCGGGCAATCTTCGCCGACAGCAGCCCCAGCGTAGGCTGCTGCGTCTCCGGCACTATCAAAGTGCAGATGCTCAAGCCTGCCGGCGACATCCCCAGAATGGCCCGCCTGGTGCCTTATGTAAGACTGACGGACGGCGTCCGGCACTCAGAGTGGATACAGAAAGGCGTGTACTTTTTGGACACCCGGGAGATCAGCAAGGAGACTGAGCTGGAGGTCATTACCCTGACAGGGTATGACGCAATGCTCAAGGGCGAGCAGTATTACCCGCCGTCCACGCTGTCCTGGCCTGCTCCTGATGTGGACGTAGTCCAAGAGATAGCCGAGGCCATGGGCGTACAGGTAGACAAGCGCACCTGGGCCGTAATGACCCGTGGCTATCTTATAGAGTATCCGGCAGAGTATACCTGCAGGGAAGTTCTGGGATATATCGCGGCCAGCTACGGCGGTAACTTTGTAATGTCTGACCTTGGGGAGCTGCTGCTCATAGGCTTTGCGGCTATCCCCAAGGAGACAAACCTCCTGATAGATCACGCCGGCGACCAGATAACATTTGGAGGTGATCGTATCATTGTTTGACATCCTCAACCTGAGAAGCAATGCCGCCAGAATCTCCACTTCCCCGGAATTCCAGCCATATTCCAAAGTGATTATCCAAGTCACCGAGGAGCTGAGCTATACAGCCGGCAACGACACCGGACGGACAATGACCCTGAGCACGCCCTGGGGCACCCAGCAAATGGCCGAGGACATCCTGGACAGCCTGTCTAATTTCCAGTATCAGCCGTATGAGGCGGGCCAGGCGCTCACGCACCCGGCAGTCGAGCTGGGGGACGGCGTGACCATCAAAGGCGTATACAGCGGCATTTATGCGGATGATACGACCTTTGGGCCGCTGTACTATGCGGACATATCCGCTCCGGAAGACGAGGAGATAGACCACGAATATCCCTACGAGCCCCCGGAGGAGCGCAAAGTGACCCGGGACGTGAAAGGGCTCAAGGCAAGCCTGAAAATCACGGCTGACGCCATTGTGGCCGAAACCGAGGCCCGCACCGAAGCTGACGAAAAAATAAATTCCCAGCTTTCCATCCAGGCCGACGAAATCTCCGCAAAGGTAAGCAAGACCGGTGGCGACGCCAGCAGCTTTGGATGGGTGCTGGATGAAAGCTCATGGACCATTAAGGCCGGCAGTTCCACCATACTCAAGGCCACAAAGGACGGCCTGGAAGTCAAGGGTAAAATAACCGCCACCAGCGGCACCATCGGCGGATTCACCATCAACAAGGACTACATAAGCTACAATAACCAGACCTGGGGTGGCACCAATACCCGGGGAATATACATCGGACCGAGCGGGATACAGCTGGGAAAAAATTTCAAAGTCGACTCAAACGGCAACCTCACCGCCGCCTCCGGCTCTTTTACGGGTACAGTCCAAGCCGGCAAAATCCAATACGGAGGAAGTAATGGCACTTTTGACGGATATGGGCTTACCGGCGGCACCGTGACCGGCGGGTGGGGGGGAGCCATAGGAGGTGGGACAATAACCACCGCCAATACTGCCGGAGGGATCAATGCAAGCCTTGGGTATGCAGATTTTGCAAACGGGGTTTTTAATGGCTGGAACACTGCCGGATATGTAAAAGCAAGTTATGGGTATTTTACATACATCGTAATGGGTGGAGGAACATATGCGCCAAGAACGTATGCTATACCTGGAGCGGATGGACTAACCTATTATGTTAATTGCATAGGGAGGGCATATTAATGGATACTTTGATAACGGCCAGAGGGAAAAATCTGAAATGTGACTATTTTAATCTCTTTCCACCGGCTGGGCAGATCAATCTTAGGATAATCGGCGAAGGCCTCACCAACGTGGCCGCCGTCTTTGGAGACCCTACGGAGACAGTACAGCTCTACTGGGGTAAAGAATATTTGGCCCACTATACCAGGCTTATCGCGATAGTCCCTGAGGGCGACGCCATCCGCGTAGTGTTGGGAAAGGAGATCTAAATGGACCTTATAAAAGCAGTAATAACCACCCTGGAAAGCGTCGAAGTCAAGGGTGCAGAAAATTGGGACAAGATGCTGGGATGCGTCAATGCTCTTAAAAGTTATGTGGCTCAGGTAGAGTCGGAAAAATCCGCCCAGCCCTCCGCCTCTCAGCTCAGCAAGGAGGAGTAAATATGGCAGATAAATCAATATCCGAGCTGATACCTGCAGAGCAGGTCACACCATTGGACCTCTTTGTCCTTGAGCAAAACAACACAGCCAAGAAGCTGACCGGCCAGACCCTGGAAAACTGGCTGCTGGAACTGGCAAAAGGTAACGGTGGAATTTTGAGTATAACCAAAACAGGAACTTCTGGTTTGGTAGATACTTATACTATCACTTTTTCAAACCAGACCACGACCACCTTTACAGTCACCAACGGGAAAAGCATTGTAGGTATAGCAAAAACCGGCACCGTGGGCCTGGTGGACACTTATACCATCACATACAACAACGGTGACCCCACCACCTTTACTGTCACCAACGGCGCCAAGGGCGACACCGGACAGGCCTGGTATGTGTGGATCAAATACGCCAGCCAGGAGCCCACGCCGGAGTCCCACTCCATGGGCGACGTGCCCGACAACTGGATGGGCATATACTCCGGCACCAGCTCCACCGCCCCGGAAGACTGGGAGGAGTATGAATGGTTTGAAATAAAGGGCGCAAAAGGCGACACCGGCGACCCGGCACAGCTGACCACGGCTAAGGTGGAGTATCAGACCAGCACCAGCGGGACAGTGATCCCCTCAGGAGAGTGGCAGAGTACGGTTCCCACAGTAAGCCCGGGACAATTTCTCTGGACACGGACCATGCTGCAGTTTAACACAGGCGCGGCCGTCGTTTCATACTCCGTATCCAGAATGGGCATTGACGGCCAGGGCGCCGTGGCAACTGTAAATAACATAAGCCCAGACGGCACCGGCAATGTAACGCTCACCGCCACCGACGTGGGCGCAGTGGCCAAAGTGGCCAACAAAGAGCCGGGCCTTGATGGCAATGTAACGCTCTCTGCCACCGATGTGGGAGCCGTGGCTAAAGTCAACAACACCGCCCCCGACGGCTTCGGCAATGTGACGCTGCCCACCGACTCAACCCCGACGCCCGATAGCTCAAAGCTGATAACCTCAGGGGCCGTGGCGGCAGCCCTGGAAACGGCACAGCCCACCACGGCCACGGTGACGCTGCCGGTGGCCAGCTGGGCAGGGGAGGGGCCGTACACTCAAACGGTTACTGTCCCTGGAGTGACAGCCAACAGCCAGGTAAATATCACGCCGGACGCCACTCTGCTCCAGGCTGCCATGGATCAAGGCTTTTCCTTGGTCTTTGGCAACAACGCTGGCACAGTCACGGCCTACGCTGTGGGCGCTAAGCCTACTACGCAGCTGAGTGTGCCGGTAACTATCCAGGAGGTGAGCTAAAATGCCTGAAATATTTGGAGCTGCCCTGATGGGCGGCGGCTCTGGCCCAGCCTTTGCCGCAATCGGCGCCATTTATCCTGTGGGCGCAGTATGCACCTGCTCATATAATGGCCAGACGTTGACCGCAAAGGATACGAGTGGCCGCGCCCTCTTTTTAGTGCCCAGCGCCGGGCAATGGCTGGTCAAGGCAACCAATGGCGGACAAGAGGTGGAGGACACCGTCAGTATCACAACTCAGGGCCAGGTGGCCAGCGTAACACTGGCGTTTTTCTCGGCGACCATTGTATGCACTTTTCCGGTCGACTGTACAGCCGTGACCTGCACAAAAGATAGTACAGTCTTAAGCGTCCCCAGCGGCAGCCTCTCCAGCGGCTCGTATACGTTTGCTATACCCGAGACAGGGGAGTGGACGCTATACGCAACCAACGGCACGAAGGAAAAGACCGTTACTGTAACCGTATCTGAAGAAACAGCGTATACAGTTACGTTGAGCTTTGAACTGTATATATTCAAATCAGGGGATGGAATGACAAGCGGTTACAGTGCGCGATTCGCCGCATATATTAGTGGTGGCTCTGCCAGTAATTCTATCAGTACTACTGCTATAACATGGGCCTCCAATGCTGCACATGGCGGTAATATGGTCATATCTCCTGCTGTCGACTTGAGCAGTTATAGTACATTGCACGTTGAGCTTGATTATACCGAACACTATGACGGAGGTCGTGTCACATTTGGCGTTGGCAACAGTACCATGGGTAGTTCTTTCACTGCATCTAAAGCAGATACTTACAACACATCAAAGCACATCATCACTATTGATGTATCTAAAATTACAAGCCAACTATATATAAAGAGTACTAGCAAACAAAGCGCTGGACGTTTTTATAATATATGGCTGACTTAATGGAGGTGTGATGATGACGACCTACATTGACAGGGATTATAGATGCCATACCTCCCCCGGTGACGGCCTCACCCCAGTGGAGACTACTGCATTTGAGGGTAAATGCCGCCGGTATATCGAGGGATATCGCTTTGTACCTGCTGGACAAACCTGGACGCGCTCAGACGGCGTGATTTTCCACGGAGAGATGATCGCCCCCGCCGAGGACAGCCGTATACTGGAGGCGGCTCAGTCCGCTTATGAGGAGGCTATGGCCACTAATGCGGACGCCCTGGCGGCGCTTGACGTACTGGGGGTGGAGCCATGAGCTATTACGAAAACGCTTTGAAAATGCGGCCCTATATTGAAAAAGCAGCCGCAAGCCTCAGCGACGCAGACGCCCTACAGGCTCCCACACTTTTCCCGGCCTGGGCAACAGGCACAAGCTACAGCACCGATGAACGTATAGAGTACGGTGGTACCCTGTACCGCTGCGTCCAGGCTCACACATCCCAAACGGACTGGACGCCCCCTGCCACCCCGGCCTTGTGGGTAGTGGTCTCCTTGGAGGAGTGGCCAGACTGGGTGCAGCCCACCGGAGCCCACGACGCCTATGAGGCTGGGGCAAAGGTAAGCCATGCCGGCAAGCACTGGACATCCAATGTAGATGCCAACGTGTGGGAGCCCGGCGTCTACGGCTGGACGGAGGTCGTGTGATGGATGACGACGAAAAATCCCTTAGTGGGCTTATAACGGAGGATTAAGCATGAGTAAAGTTGAGGCTGCAATAGCACAAATGGAGGCTTGGGCTGCCGACAACAGCCACGGCTACGACCAGGAATACCGCTGGGGAGAGCGGGGGGACTATGATTGCTCGGCGGCGGTCATACAGGCTTGGGAGCTGGCCGGTGTGCCGGTAAAGTTAAACGGCGCAACATATACAGGCAATATGCGGGGCGTGTTCCTGCGTTGCGGCTTCGAGGATGTGACCGCTGGGATAGACCTGACCAGCGGCACCGGGCTTCAGCGTGGAGATGTACTGCTAAATGTTGTACATCACACCGCCATGTACTGCGGGGGCGGGCAGGAAGTCGAAGCCAGCATCAATGAAAACGGCGGCACCACTGGCGGACAGCCGGGAGATCAGACGGGCCGGGAGTTCCTGATGCGGCCCTACAGGAATTACCCCTGGGACTGTGTGCTGAGATACACCGGCAGCACGGAGGACAAGCCAGCTAGGCCGGGGCCTACATACGAGTACACCGTCCGCCTGGGCTTGCTAAAAGAGGGCATGGAAGATCCTCAGGTGCGGACGGTGCAGCAGCTGCTGTCGGCCAAAGGCTACGAGCCCGGTGAGGCGGACGGCATCATGGGCGAGGCCACTGTGGGCGCTGTGCGGGCCTTCCAGGAGAATTCAGGGCTGCTGGCTGACGGGGAAGTGGGTGGAGACACCTGGAGCAAGCTGCTGAAGGGGTGAAGTCTTTGTACATAGACGTCCAGACAATTATTACAGCTGCAGCCGTGCTTGCTGCAGTGGCGGCCTTTATTGGATATTACAATAAAGCATATAGATGGGTGCAGAAGCAAAGTGCCCAGGATGCTGAGATTGCATCCATCAAGGAAGAAATGACACTCCTGACATATGGTATTTTATCATGCCTTAAAGGGCTGAAGGAGCAGGGTTGCAATGGCCCTGTGACGGATGCCATAAATCGGATGGAAAAACACATGAATAAAAAGGCCCACGACCAGGAGGCGTGAGCGGAAAGGATAATCTAAGATGAAAAACTGGAAAAAAGTAATTGCTATTGCTCTGATACTGAGTGCTGTGGCAGCCCTCAGCGGCTGTGAAGCCATGGAGGATGAGACGGTCAATGCCATTGCCATGGAGGCAATAAGCTCCGTACTGAGCGTGGTAGCCCAGCTGGCGGTAGCCGGGCTCAGCGTGGGCCTTACCTGGTGCGTCACCAGGATAGCAAAAACCGAAAAATTTAAGTCAATTTCCGAGGTGCTCACCCAGCTCTCGACCACCGTAGAGGACACCGTGGGCGAGCTCCAGCAGACGGTGGTGGATGGCCTCAAGGCAGCAGCCTCAGACGGCAAATTGACGCCGGAGGAAGTGTCTGCTCTCAATGCAAAGCTTCTTGATTTGGTAAAAGCCAAAATGGCCCAGCCAGCCATAGATCTTCTTAGTGCAGCACAAATAGATGTAAACGCCTTGATTGCCGGTATGGCCGAGGCGGCAATAAAGAAAATGAAGGATAATGAAGCAGTGCCTATCCTTGGCGAGAGTGTAGCTGCAGAAGGACAAAATTAGTACCCCCAAAAATACCCCCAGAGGGACAGAAATACCCCCATTTTTACCCCCAAAATCTGAAATTTGCTGGGCAAATATGGAGGCATCTGAATAAACGAAAAAGCCTGTAATCACTGAGATTACAGGCTTTTTTGCTGGTGCTCCAGCGGGGATTCGAACCCCGGACACCCTGCTTAAAAGGCAGGTGCTCTGCCTACTGAGCTACTGGGGCATCTGAAAACCTCCGCTGCCGGATGGACAGCAAGAGGGATTTTATATAAGTGGCTGGGATGGCGGGACTCGAACCCACTATATCGGAGTCAAAGTCCGGTGTGTTACCATTACACTACATCCCAGTATTATAAACCGAGACCGGCACAGCCGGCCTCTGATTATATTTTATATGGGGTGGGATATGGGGCTCGAACCCACGACACCCGGAACCACAATCCGGTGCTCTACCAACTGAGCTAATCCCACCATATTTTAAATTTTGGCACGCCAAGAGGGATTCGAACCCCCGACCTACTGCTTAGAAGGCAGTTGCTCTATCCTGCTGAGCTATTGGCGCGTATCTGTTGTCGGCACCCGCAGCTTCACAGGTGGAGCGGGTGATGGGAATCGAACCCACGTATCCAGCTTGGAAGGCTGGTGTTCTACCATTGAACTACACCCGCAAGGCTGTTCCCTATTCAGCCAGGAGATAATACCATAAATATGGGCCAAATGTCAACAGCTTTTGTAAAATTTATGGAAAAAAATCAAATAAGAATATTTATCACTCCAAGCGCCAGCAAGTGCAGGGGATACAGGGCATAGAATCCCAGCTTCATTGCAGGGCCTTTCTTGCCGTTGTAAAGCATGATGGGCAGCAGGGAAATCAGGGAGAAGCAGAACATGAGATTGACTCCGCTGCCCCAGTATTCCAGATAACACCAGACTGCTATGACCAGCAGCTGGGCTACGCGCCAGCGGCGGCAGACATAGAGAGCCAGCATGAGGAAAATACCCATATAGCCGTAATCCGCGTTGGGCTGGAGAAGCACGATGGACACCACGAGAAAAGCCGCACAGACCAGAGTTTTGGCCAGAGGCGCGTCACTGTGAATTATATTGTCCAGCACAGCCATTGCAGCCAGGGCCAAGCTCAGGGTATAGAACACATTGAGGCCGCCGCCCAATATCTGCACCTGGGATACGTGCAGTTCGGCTCCGCCCACAAAAAAGAACAAGACCAGATATATGGCGGATATGTCCGCCTTTACAAGCAGGATATAGGCTGTCACTGCGCATAGGGAAAAAGCCAGATAGGGCAGGGCATCATAGGTGAAGTAAAAACTGAAATCGCTGGGGCTGCCGTAGCCATAATTGATAAGAGAGAAGGTCATGGTAAAGGGAATCTGGGAGAGCACGGCAAAGAGGATGAGCCGGGAGAGATAACGCTGACGGTTGGAAGTTTTCTGAAAGCCGTTTACCAGCAAAAAAGCATATATGGGGAAAGCGATGCGCCCCACGGCGCGCATAAGGTTATATATATCGGAGCTCACCAGGGAGCTGTTTCCAAGGAAAAAGCCGGTGTGATCCACTATCATGGACCCCAAGGCAAGTATTTTCAATATAAATACGCTCATGGTTACGCCTCAGTTCTGTTTTTGTTTGGGCTGCCTGAACATTTAGACGCCAGGGAGACGAATAAGTTCCTGAGCTTATTTCCCGGGACGGGTTCGCTCCAAAACTTTCTTATAGGGAGCCATCATGCCGGCATTAAAGCGCGCTCTCATTTTCCCGCTGTCTTTTGAATTGCGCATGAGGGCGCCCAGAAGGCACATGGCCAGCATACGGACACGGCGACGCTGGGGAAAATCATAGAGCCCACGGGACTTGTAGAACTGGTGGTCAGCTTTCATAAGACCCCGCATGAGCCATATGAGATCCCGGAAGATCTTCATGCCGCCCACACCGTAAAAGTTCCTGGGCTGTACATATTTATGCTCCAGAGCATAGCTCAGGCGGCGGGCGGTATTTGCCATGGTGTCGATATCATAGCCGGCCCCGGCAAAGAAATTGTGTCCCACCTGGGCACGGGCCTCCAAAAGGGTTTGCAGGTTTTCCTCCCGCCGATAGTCGCCATTTATGATGTAAGCCACGCTCTTGCCCTCGGTGAGGGTACGATGCCCGTTGCAGAATTGCCGGTCGTCAAAGGTCTTGAAGCGGCTGCCCATGCTGTGATCCCTTATAGTAAAGGTATAGACGACGGCATCCGCATTCAGAATGTCGTTTCGAAGCAGGGAATCGAAACCGTCCTTATATACGCATTTACCAGTGGCGGTACAGACGAAGCAGCCCAGACAGCCGCCTTTGAACTCAAAGTCCCCGATATTCACGAAGCGGGTCTTGTAGGGATAGAGGGCGGTAAAATCCTTTATCATGGCTCTGAGGCTTTCGTCTCCCTCACGCAGATCGCCCACGATGACGGTATCAAAGCCGTCTTGCTTTATACCGGGAGTGAGAGCCTGGATATATTCCGGAGACGGAGAAGGGCCTGGAAGGGGGGCGGGCTCATATATTTCATTTTCCACACAGTGGATAAGATAGCGGAAAAAGTCCTCGGCCTCCTTCTGGCCTTGTGGATTCAGCAGATCCTCCATACCTGCGGACAGACCATGGATAACACGCATGCCCATGTCGTGGCAGTTGTCCTCAAGAAAGCGGTGGGCCGTCATGTCATAAAAGTGCATGGAGGTACTCAACTGGCTCACATATATATCCCGGAAGTCCGCGCCGCTGCGCTTCATCAGCTCTATAAAGCGGTGGAGCTGAGAGGGCACCAGGAAGGTATATACCGGATAGGAAAAGAGCAGCAGCTCCGATGAGCGGATGGCCTCTATGGCTCCGCTCATATCCCGCTCAAAACTCTGGATACCCGCACCCACATTGAGAAAGTCAAACTCATGGGTGGGAAAGCGCTTTTCCAGATAAAGCAGGGTTTGCAGGGTAACGCTGTTTTTTCCTCTGGGTGAGCCGTTGATGACGCATATCTTCATGCCTTTTTCTCCTGTTTGCATTTTGCTGGACCTGTAGCCCGGGCCGGCAGGAACCTTCTGTATTTTATGGACGATGATAAAATATATTTTTATAATTATAAACCAGAATCGGGAAAAAATCTACTTAAGAAAAGATAAAAAGGGGCGGACTGAAAACTCAGTCCGCCAAACAGGGTTGTGGGATAAAGATATGAGCCGGGTCTTTCAAAACGAAAGACCAATTGGATAAGCTGTGATTATAAGATAGTACATTTTTCCAAACTTGTAAAGAGCGAAGGAAGTCGGAAAAGCACCAGTTTTGACGGACGCATATTTTTTTTATTTCCGGTTACAATACAAGGGAAACCATTTGAGAGGAGTAAGGCTCATGATCATGGATCGTATCGCCCTGGTGCTGGCTATTATCGGCGGCATCAACTGGGGCAGCGTGGGACTGTTTCGCTTCGACCTGGTGGCATGGCTCTTCGGCGGCCAGACCGCAACAGTCAGCCGTGTGATCTATACTCTGGTGGGGCTGGCATCACTTTGGTGCATTTCCCTGCTCTTCAGAAGCGACGCCATCACCGACGATAACGTATAAGCAAGATGAAAACGGGCGGCCAATCAGGCCGCCCGTTTTCACGGATTTTTAAAATATGTTAGTTCTTCTTCCTCATTGCTTTTGCGGCCTTTATGCCGCCTTTTATCACATGGCCGTTGAGCATGTCCAGGTAGCCCTCCAGGGCATCCTCTGTGACTATGCCGCCGCTCATGCGCTGGAGCTTATTGTAGGGCATGTCCATTATGAACTGTATATTGTTGGAGGCAGTGCGTTTGCCTGCAGCCTCGAGGCCCTTGCGTGCAATTTCCAGAGATGAATATACCAGCCTGCCCAGGCCGCCTTTGCTCCGGCTCCGGCTTATGGTGTCCTCACAAGCTGCCGGGGCCATATCATCCCAAAACTCCGGGGGCAGAGGACGGCCCAGCAAGTTCTCAAATTCCCCTGCGGGCACGGCCTGAACCATGCCTTGCCAGTAATGGGGCAGTCTGTCCTCGTCCTGCCTGGGCTCTTTATCACCCTCTATTACATAGGATTTCCTGAGACGGATGTCCCGGGAGGAGGCTCCCACCTGTATCTTGTATATGCCGGGGAAGCTGACCCAGGCAGCCCTCTCCGTGCTGTAGTGGGCAAAGGCGTGCTCGTCCAGATTCAGGCGGACAAAGCGCTCCTCGCCCGGCTCCAGTTCCACTTTGGCAAAGGCTTTCAGCTCCTTTTCCGGGTGAAACAGGGGACAGTCTATTGCAGATACGTAGACCTGCACCACCTCGGCAGCCTTGACCTGGCCGATGTTTTTAAGGCGCAGGCAAAGCTGGCTGCCGTCTATCTCCAGGTCAGAATACTCAAAGCGGGAGTAGCTGAGCCCGTGGCCGAAGGGAAAGGCGGGGATCTTCCCGGCGGTGTCGTAATAGCGATAGCCCACGTATATACTCTCCCGGTGTTCCGCGCTCAGCTCCCGGCCAGGATAATAGTTGGCAGTGGGGCAGTCGGAATAGCAGAGGGGAAAGGTCTCCGCCAGCTTGCCGCTGGGTGAGACTTTGCCGGAGACAAGGTCGGCTATGGCACTGCCTCCTGCCTGGCCACCCAGGTAGGCCATGAGTATGGCCTTTGGCATTTCCACCCAGGGCATCTCCACCGGGGCTCCGGCGGAGAGAACCACCGCTATCCTGTGCCCTGCGGAATACAGGGCTTCCAGCAGCTCCAGCTGATTTTCCGCCAGACGCATATGGCTGCGGTCCTTGCCCTCGGTCTCCCGGCTCTCGTCCAGTCCCAAAAACAGCAGACAGATATCGGACTGATCCGCCAGATCCAGGGCCTGCACTTTCAGTTTTTCACTTTTTCCGCCGGAGCGGAGAAAGCCCTGAGCGTAGCCTGAGATGTCCAGACCGCTGTCTTTCAAAGCCTCCAGTGCGCTGTCCACCCGGATGGGGTTTATCAGGGAGCTGCCCGCCCCCTGGTATCTGGGCAGGGAGGCAAAGTCCCCGATAACGGCCACACGCTGCCCTTTTTTCAAAGGCAGGATATGTCCCTCGTTTTTAAGCAGCACCGCAGAAGCTGCGGCAGCCTCCCGGGCTACCTGATGATGAATTGAATAGTTGAAACGCCTGCCTTTGCCCAGGGCAGGGCGGGTGGAGTAGAGAAGCTCCAGATATCTCTCCACCGCTTCATCCAGAAGACCCTCATCCAGCTCTCCGCTTTTCACGGCACGGACTATCTCGGCATCGGTGACGCCGCCGGAGGCGGGCATTTCCAGACTGCACCCGGCCTTTATGGCTGCCACACGGTCATTGTTGCCACCCCAGTCGGTGACAACCATACCCTCATAGTCCCACTCATTGCGGAGAATATCCCGGAGCAGATGCATGTTCTCATTGGCAAAATCTCCGTTTACCCGGTTGTAGGAGGTCATGAGACAGCCCGGCTTGCCCTCGGTGACGGCATAGCGGAAGCCCTCCAGATATATCTCCCGCAGGGCTCGCTCATCCACCACCTCGTTCATGCCCATGCGGCCGGTCTCCTGGCTGTTGACCGCATAGTGCTTTACACAGGCGGAGACGCCCTGGGACTGTATGCCCCGTACCATGGCTGCCGCCAGTTTTCCGGCCAGGTAGGGATCCTCGGAAAAGTATTCAAAGTTACGTCCGCAGAGTGGGTCCCGTTTTATATTGAGGCCCGGCCCCAACACCACGCTCACGTCTTCTCCGGCGGCCTCCTTGCCTATACATTCGCCTACCTTCTCCAGAAGCTCGGTATCCCAGCTGCTGGCCAGGGCTGAGGCTGTGGGAAAGCAGGTGGCGGGAATGCTGGAATTAAGACCCAGATGATCGGCTTTGTCGGTCTGTTTTCTCAGGCCGTGAGGGCCGTCGGTGAGCATCATCTTGGGTATGCCCAGACGCTCTACGGCTTTGGTGTGCCAGAAATCGGCGCCGGAACAGAGAGCAGCCTTTTCCTCCAGAGTCATTGCTGCAATGAGCGGTTTGTATTTCATTTCTCAGCCTCCTATCCTGAAGAGATACAGGGCGGCCAGTACCTGCACCGCCGCTATTATTGGAAAGCCAATGACAAATTTCATGTGCTTTGTCTTATGGTGGAAGGCGTACATGCCCAGCCAGCCGCCAACACCGCCGCCCAATAGGGCCAGCAGAAAGAGCCTTGCCTCCGGGATGCGCCGGGCGCCCCGTCTGGCTTTCAGTTTATCAATACCCATGGCCAGCATGGCAACAAGGCTCATAATGCACAGCCAGAGCAGAAAAAGGGGAGCATACTTCATTTTTTCCTTTTACCTCCCGGACGGGCATTCTTCTTGGGTTTTGCCTTGGCCCAGCCCTTTTTGCTCACCGGCTTTTTAGCTTCCTGAGCCGGAACTGCCTTGGGTTTGGGCTTTGCCGGGGACTTGCCTGCCGCCCTGTCCGGCCGCACCAGGCACTCCGGGCCATAGCCGATAAGGTCTTCCCGGCCTGCGGCTTTCAGGGCCTCTATCACCAGCTTGCGCTTGTCTGGACGCTTCCATTGCAGCAGGGCCCTTTGCAAGGCTTTCTCATGGGGAGTCTTTGCCACGTAGACCCGCTTCATGGTCATGGGATCTATGCCAGTGTAGTACATGCAGGTGGATATGGTGCCGGGAGTGGGATAGAAGTCCTGCACCTGTTCCGGCTGGCGGCCCCGGCGGTTGAGATACTCCGCCAGGGCAACTGCATCCTGGAGAGTGCTGCCCGGATGGGAGCTCATGAGATAGGGCACCACGTACTGCTCCTTGCTGTAGCGGTCGTTAAGGCGGCGATACTGGTCCATGAACTTCTCGTAGACCCCGATATGGGGCTTGCCCATATAGTCCAGCACTGAGTCGATGCAGTGCTCAGGGGCCACCTTTAGCTGGCCGGAGATGTGGTACTTCACCAGCTCCTGGAAGAAGTCCTGGTTTTTGTCCTCCAACATATAGTCGTAACGGATGCCGCTGCGGACGAATACCTTTTTCACTCCGGGGATGGCCCGGAGCTTCCTCAAAAGGGAGAGATAATCACTGTGGTCGGCGTCCAGATTCTTGCAGGGGGTGGGGGCAAGGCAGCGTTTGTCGGCGCACATGCCGTATTTCAGCTGCTTCTTGCAGGAGGGATGGCGGAAGTTTGCCGAGGGCCCGCCCACGTCGTTTATATAGCCCTTGAAGTCCGGCAGTTTAGTCAAGGCCGTCACTTCCCTTATGACGCTCTCGTGGCTGCGGGAGGTGACCATGCGCCCCTGATGGAAGGCCAGGGCGCAGAAGTTGCAGCCGCCAAAGCAGCCCCGGTTGTGGATGACGGAGAACTTTACTTCTTCTATGGCGGGCACGCCCCCCAAAGCCTCGTACATGGGGTGATACTGCCGGGTGTAGGGCAGCTCCGCCACCCTGTCCAGCTCCTGGGCGGACAGGGGCATGGCCGGGGGATTGACTATAAGATAGCGCCGATCATGCTGTTGGATAATGGCTTTGCCCCGAACCGGGTCGTGCTCCTGATATTCCACCCGGGTGGCATTGGCGTAGTCCTCCGTGTTGCTGCTTACCGCCTCAAAGGAGGGGACTGTGACGCTTTCAAATTTACACTCCCCAGGGTCGGAGGCCATGAAGGCGGTACCCCGGATGTCGGCCATGGAGGAGACGGGCTGCTTCTTTTTAAGCCGTCTAGCGATTTCTATGCTGGCGTATTCGCCCATGCCGTAGACCAGCAGGTCGGCGCCGGCGTCCACCAGGGCGCTGCGGCGCACCTTGTCCTCCCAGTAGTCATAGTGGGCAAAGCGGCGGAGGGAGGCCTCCAGGCCGCCGATGATTATTGGTGTATCGGGGAAGGCCTCCCTGGCCCGGTTGGCGTAGACTATCACCGCCCGGTCCGGGCGCAAGCCCGCCTTCTTGCCCGGGGAATAGAAGTCCTCGCTGCGCCGCTTCTTGGCGGCGGTGTAGTGGGCTACCATGGAGTCCAGGTTCCCGGAGCCTATCATCACTCCCAACCGGGGGCGGCCCATGGCTTTGAAGGCCTCGGCACTGTGCCAGTCCGGCTGGGCAAGAATCGCCACACGGAAGCCCTCCTCTTCCAGCACCCGGGCAATGACCGTGGGGCCGAAGCTGGGGTGGTCCACATAGGCGTCCCCGGTGACTATAAGGAAATCATACCACCACCAGCCCCTGCTCTCCATGTCCTCCTTGGATACGGGGAGAAAGGCCAGGGTATCAAAACTGTCGTATTCTTTCATTATTCCAATTCTCCGTAATACCAGCCGGAGACACCGTTGTGCTTTACAAAGAAGCCCCGGGAGCAGGTCTCCACCACACGGACGGTGTCCCCAGCTTTAAGGGGCAGTACATAGTCGGTGCAGTCGTTGCAGCCGGTGATCTCCTCATCGGTAAAGAGGTATTTTGTCAGAATGTCCATCTCATAGCCGGTGCGCACATGGCGGCAGCGGGAGAACTCCTTGCCCCTCTCCAGCACCTGAACCTGGCTGTCTCCCCAACGGATGTAGTAGGAGCGGGAGCTGCCCACCTGATCCTTAAGCACCCGGCGCTCCGGGAAGGGGTCGTAAGCCACAAAGGAGAAATCCTCGCTGTCCTTGTGGGGGATTATCAGGGCGTTGAGCTGACCGTCATCTTTCAGGATGCAGCCGCCGTCAATGGAGATTATCTTCTGTTCCCGGTTTATTATTGGGTTGGCGCAGACCCTGTCCTCCCCATAGAGCACCACCGGGTAGTGGCCCACCACCGTCCATTTCCGAAAGTGATCCCCTCGGGCCATGAAACGGTCGATCTTGTTCAGCTCATCCTGGCTGTGGGCTTCCAGCGGTTTGTCCGGCGACCTGCCGGCGTGGACAAAGGTGAAGTTCTCACTGTCAATGGCGTCGGGCATTGCGCGGATAAAATCAAATTCCCTGTCATAGGCGTGGAGCAGGGGCACGTAGGGGCTGAGGCGTGGAATATTCATTATATCCACGCCCAGATTCCTGAACAGCTCCCACAAAAAGCCGCAGCCCTTCCAGCGTAGGTACTGGAGCAGATGGCCGTTCCCGTCTTCATCGTGCTCAAAAACGGAATGCCAGCCGTCGCAGTTTCCCCTCACAGGGTGGACGTTCCCACGTTTTGAAAGATCCATTATAAGGTGCAGGGTTCCCAGACAGTCCGGCCCCTTTTCCAGAAAGTCCCCGTCGATAATGAGCTCGTCTTCCGGCGAAAAAGCGGCCAGTTCCAGCACACCCCGGAAATACTCCAGATTGCCGTGGATATCGGAGATCACCAGTATCCTGTGCCCGGGCTGGAAATCCAACCACCGGACAGAGGCGGGAAGGTCAAACATCCCTTCTCCCTCCCAGCTTCTTTTCCATCAGCAGCAGGTAACCCCGGCTGCCGGGCTCACGGCCCAGAACATTAAAGCCCCAGCGCTTGTAGAAACTGATGGCGTCGGTGTTCTCTTCCGCTACATGCAGGCGCAGGGCAGTCCTGCCCATGCGGGAGTATTTCTGCATGGCCCGGGACAAAAGCTGAATGCCGCAGCCTCTGTGGCGGAATTCCGGCTCCAGGTAAAAAAGGCTTATCCAGCCGTAGCCGGCATGGCTGCCTCTGACGGTGTCCAGATCGATGAGGCCGGCGGGGGCCTCGTCACAGTAGAGGCGGGCCACCGCCTCGGAGTCGGCAGCGTGGTGCTGGGCGGCACAGAGAAGATAGGTGTCGGCGTTGAAGCTCTCCAAATCTCCGTGGGAGACGAGCCAGGCCTGCCGGTAGCAGTGATTGTAATAATCCTTTTCCTCGGCGGGGTCTATGTATTCGTGGCGCAGATCCGGCCCCTTCATGCTGTATTGCAAGTCCTGGGTGAGATGACTGTAGTCATTGAGGTACTCTATAGTGAAGCTACCGTTTTCGTAGAGGAGCTTTGCTACCCCGGTATTCATGAAAAGGGGCAGCTTGGTGAGATCTCTGATACCGAAACCGCTGACTTTGCTGAGCATGCAGCGGATGGTGACACCGTGGGATGTGATGACCAGGGACTGGCCCGGGTGCTTTTTTGCAACTTCGCACAGAGCGCCGTAGGCGCGCTCTGCTACCTGGGCATAGGTCTCGGCTCCCTCAAGGTGGAAATTGGGCTGATCAAAGATGAAGTTGTGGAATTCCTCGCCGCCCTCCAGCCGCAGGTTCCCGAAATACTTTGTTTCCCAGGGACCCAGGTTTATTTCCCGGAAGCGCCGGTCGGTTATTATAGGCAGGTCATGGTACTTTGTGATAGCCGAGGCGGTAAAGCGGGCTCTGTACAAGTCGCTGGAGTACACCGCATCTACCGGCACATCCTTAAAACGCTCTGCCAGAGCGTCCCGCTGACAGACGCCGATGGGGGTCACATCCCCGTCCCAATGACCCTGGCACATGCGGTAGAGGTTCCCCTCAGCCTGGACGTGGCGAATTACATAAATTTCTGTCATAACAATGCCTCCTGCTTCTTGACCATTTGCACCGGATACAGTATAATACACTGGATAATATGTTAACCAGATGTAAAACCGGGACAGTATACAAAATAAGTTTATAAGCTTATTATAACTTGATTTTTTCTATTAGACAAGAGTGGAGAGAGATATGGTCAGAGCGGCGGCATTGGTGTCCGGGGAGGGAGCAGAGCTCCAGGCTATCCTGGACTCCATGTATTTTCAGGAGATACCGGATTTTGAACTTGTGGCGGTGATATCGTCGCGGAGGGACGCCTATGCCATGAAGCGTTCCCTCAGCGCAGGAGTCCCTGCCTATGTGGTGGACCCGGAGCTGTTTCCCAACATCACCAGCCATAGTATGGCGGTTGCCAACAAACTGAGGGACATGGATATAGAACTGGTGATATTGGCGGGCTATGAGCTGCCCCTGGGTGTCATACCCTATCAGTTCAAAAACCGCATTATAGGCACTTTCCCTGCTATGTATCCCGCCTTTGAGGATGAAGAGGGGGACATTCAGCTTGCCGTGCTGGAGCGGGGGCTGAAGATGACCGGGGCCACCGCCTATTTTGCCGACTCCGACGGCCGGGTGGGCGGCGTCATAATGCAGAAGGCCATTGAGGTAAAACCCAACGACGACCCGGACACTCTCCGCCGACGGGTGCTGGAGGAGGGACAGTGGAAGATACTGCCACAGTCTGTGGCCCTCTATTGCCAAGGCAAGCTCTCTGTCCGGGGCAACCGGGTGGTCATAGAGGAATAGAGAGTAAACCCGGTAAAATAAGGAACATTTCGAAATAATCCTTCGTCAAATAAAACAGAAAACATTCCATTAGTATCAAAGCTCCTGAACCCCTGAGGCAAAGGAGCTTTGCTGCATACGGAGACGGTAAAGGGCTGCTGTTTGGGAAAGGAGATAAGATGAAAATGTCCGGGAAAAAATTGACCATGGCCATATCCTGCGCAGTGTTTTTTGCGATGCTTCTTTTCGCCGCTTTATATGTGGCAGTGTTTTCCCTTGGGGAGCAGAAGGGCGGGGAAGAATCCAACATAAGGGCTGAGTCACCTGTTGAGGCAGAGGGAAGATTAATGAAATATCAGGATCCAGATGCAGTCAAATCCCTGGCGATTGATTGCTATAGTTTTGAGGAGAAACATCCGGAGCCTGAAACAGAGGCCGGCTCCGTTACTTTAGAGGTGGTATCGCAGACAGAGCGGGAATACATAGGGATTGAAGACTGGTATTTTAACAATAAATTATACCTTCCCATGATAGGCATGGAATGGGATATGTTTTTTGATGACGATTATATATATCGCTGGACGGAAGAATATGTCCACCCTTCACTTATCATATGCGACAGGCAGACGGGCATACAGCTGTATGAGGTGGTGATCACTACGCTCCTTCCGGCAAATACGGCAAACAACGCATGCCTGAGAGACAATGTCCTGTATGCCGGAGCCATAGGGCAGGCAGACAGCGGCTCCGATTCCAATTTTATTTTTGCCTATGACTTGGAAAACGACCAGCTCCTCTGGCGCAGTAAGGACGATACTTATAACAGCCATAACTTCATTGTGAAAGACGAAGTGATAATCTGCGGTTTCGGCGGTACGGATGAGCTTGACTATATCTACCAGATAGATATGGATACGGGAGAGGTATTATCTGAGACGCCGATTTCCTCCGCTCCGTATCTGCTGGTTGAATCCGGTGGTCAATTATACGTAAAAACTTATGATCACGACTATGTTTTTGATATTGCATGAACAGACTTGACATATTCTTTTTGAAAAAAACAAGGTAATATATTGTAAAAGGGCCTGTTGCAAAATGCAGTTTTCAGGCCCAAGCTGGAAAATTGTGCATTAAAAAAGTTATCGATAACCTGTCAATGTGACGGTTCTCGATAACTTTTTCTTTGAGCTATTTTTTCAAAATTCTATTTTGCAACAGGCCCTTTTTTCTGTTTACTCCTCCGGACAGTATTTGCCCAGAAGCATCTTGTCATGGAGCAGAACCATGGCTTCCTCCAGCTGCGCCCGGGCGACTTTTACTGTGGCGCAGCAATCTGAGAGCCTGCCGTCGGTCACGGGTATCCCTGCCTGGGACAGCAGGATGACCATGGAGGACAGAGCCGAGGCATCCGCCCCCTTCCCGGCAAGGCTTAGCTCGCTGTCGGCGACGCTGCGGGTAACCCCCGCATATATGGGCCGCTCGCCGTCCTTCATGCGGCAGACCAGCGAACCCTCACCGTCCTGAAAAGCCGACATGAGCTGTATGTCTATATTGTTGGCCAGGGCCAGCTCCACGGACTTGGAGTGCAGCACCTGGGACCCGCTGCGGGAGAGGGCCAGCATATCCCGAAGGTCTATGCTCTTCAGCTTTACGGCGGAGCTGACCAGCCTTGGATCGGCAGTATAGATGCCGTCAACATCGGTATATATCCGGCAGCTGTCCGCCTCCAGCGCGGCAGCCAGGGCCACGGCGGTGGTGTCTGAGCCACCCCGGCCCAAAGTGGTTATATCTCCGCCGGTGCTGAAGCCCTGGAAGCCGGTGACTACAGGCACGCAGCCCCGGCTGAGGGCCGCCTGTATCCTGGCCGGCGCCACAAGGCGTATGTCGCAGCCGCCCGGCTCATCCTCGGTGAGTATGCCGGCCTGCCAGCCGGTGAGGGATTGGGCCTTTATACCCAGACTCTCCAGCATTATGGCCATCAGCGCGGCAGACTGCTGCTCCCCGGTGGTCATCAGCGCGTCCAGCTCCCGCTTGGAGGGGCGGGGGCTTATCATCTGTGCCATGTCCAAAAGATGATCGGTGGTGTCCCCCATGGCGGAGACAACTACAATCACATCATGCTCCCGGCTCCGGGCCTGCCGGCATATCTCGGCGGCCCGGCGCAGTCTTTCAATATCGGCGAGGGAGCTGCCGCCAAATTTTTGCACGATAAGCATGGTAACATTCCTCCAGCGCCGCAATAGCGGCAAGGACAAAGCAGGGATGCTTTGCCTACACCATTATATACGCTCCAGGGCTTTGGGGTGCGGAGGAATAAATTCCCATAAAAATGGCAAGAACTGTATCTGAAAACCTTATTGGACAGGTGGAGAGATGCAGCAAAAAGTACTTAAATATTTTACGGTCCTGGCCTATGTCGCCGGGGCTGTGGGGGCAATATGGCTGGGAGCAAAATACCTGCTGCCCTGGGCGGCGCCCTTTATACTGGCCTATGCCGTGGCGGCATTACTGGAGATACCCATGGGTTTCCTGCTGCGCCACGGCTGGAGCCGGGCTCCTGCGGCTGCACTGCTGACTTTGGCGGTGCTGGGCCTGCTGGGCTGGGGTGTGGTTAGCCTGAGCCTCTGGGCCATAAACGCCGCTACGGATTTCGCCCGGAGAGCTCCGGAGCTGATGCTAAGTGTCAGCAATACTCTGGAGCGGCTGCAAGGGCAGATATTCATATACGTAGACTCTGCCCCTGAGGGTGTGACGGAGTATCTGGAGACGGCTATAGACGCACTGTGGGAGGGACTTTATGGTCTGCCTCTGCTCCTGTCCCAGTGGGCTCTGGACGCCCTGGGGGCCATGGCTCAGGCCAGCCCGGATATCCTGCTGTTTATAGTTACGGCGGGGATAGGTACCTATTTCATTTCCGCCACCTATCCGCGCACCACGGCTTTCATATTGGCCCAGCTGCCGGAAGCTTTCAGAAACCGTATGGAGGGACTGAGAGAGGATATGAAGGGCAGCTTCCTGGGCTTCATGAGGGCCCAGGTGCTGTTGATGCTGTTGACATTTTTCCAGCTGCTGGTGGGCTTTTTGATCCTGGGAGTGAAAAGCCCGGTGGCCCTGGCAGCCATAACCGCCGCAATAGACGCTCTGCCGGTGTTCGGTACGGGGATAGTCCTGGTACCCTGGGCGATCTACTCCCTGCTGCTGGGCAGCACCAGGCTGGGAATCGGCCTGCTGGTTTGCTGGATGGCCATATACCTGGTTCGAAACTGCATACAGGCAAAACTTTTGGGGGACCAGATCGGACTGGATGCCCTGGCCTCCCTGCTGGCGGTGTATGTGGGCTGGCGGGTATGGGGAGTGTGGGGCATGCTCAGCTTCCCTGTGATCCTGGTGACTTTGCAGCAGCTCAACGACAAGGGCGTGATAAAGCTGTGGAAACGGCTGTAGCAACGCTGTGAGCTCCGGCCTCCAATTTCCGGACCATTTCCTTCCCGACAAATAAAAAAGGGTATCTCAGGCTTTTGCCCGGGGTACCCTTTTTGAGTTATTTAATTATTTGTTTTCATCCTCGGCGCTGTGGAACTCGGCGTCCACCACGTTCTGGAAATCCTCGGCGGCAGCCTTATATTCCGCAGCGGCCTCGTCTACGGGCTCAGCCACCACCTCAACGACGATGTCGTCGTCACCGTTATTGCCGGCCGACTCTGTCTTAAGGGCATCTATCTCCGCCTCCATGCTTTCGATACGGCCGTTTATTTCCTCCACCTGAGAGAAGAGGGGGGCAAAAAATCCCTCCGGGGAATCCTTATACTGGTCGTAGCAGAGCTTGCCTATCTCGGTGTAAACCCGGCGCAGCTCCTCATATTCTCCGTTTACCTGAAGGGAGAGCTTGGCAATACGGCTGTAGGACTTGACTTTGGAGGCGCCCTGTTCATAGACCTCTTTGACGGTGCTGCCCTCGGCGGCCTCTTTAACTTTGCTGACGGTGTCTCCGGCGGCCTCCTTGACTTTGTCCACGGCCTGCTGAACGCTGGGGCTCTCAGCCACTTCCTTCACCTTGCCCACTATATTTGAAATGGTGCCGGTGATGATGTCTTTGTAATCTGCCATTGTGATTTACCTCCGCTTATAATTGATTTTCTTTTTCTTCTTTATCTGCCTCAGCCTCTGCCCGGGCCGCTTCCTCTCTGGAGCGGACCTGATTTACAAACAGTTTCTCCGGAGGGTGGGGGCGGCGGCTCTGTATGATGAGTATGACAAGGGAGACCAAAACCAGGGCCAGGGACAAAGCCTGGGAGACGCGTATGTCGGTGCTGCCGATGTAAAGACTGTCGGTACGCAGTCCCTCTATCCACGCCCGGCCCAGGCCGTAGAGCAGAAAATACAGCAGCAGGCACTGGCCGTCATAGCGGCGTTTGCCTTTCTTGGTAAATATTATCAGGAAAATAAGTATGCCCAGATTCCACAGGCTTTCGTACAAAAAGGTGGGATGGACGTATATGGTACTGCCGTCCGGGGCTATGAGACCCATGCGGCAGAAAATGTCCGTCTCGGCGCCAAAAGCTTCCCGGTTCATAAAGTTGCCCCAGCGGCCTATTATCTGGCCTATCAGCAGCCCAAAGACCACCAGATCCAGAAAGGCCAGCACCGGCACCTTCTTCTTCCGGCACACGAAGTATACCACCAGGATACCGGCGATGATACCGCCGTAGATGGCAAGACCGCCTTCCCGGGTAGAGAAGATATGTTCCGGGTGCTGGATATAGTAATCCAGCTCAAATATGACGTAGTAGAGCCGGGCACCGATGATGGAGAAGGGAATGAGGAATATCATCAGATCGTACACATCATCCGGATTCAGGCCAAAGTCCCGGCTCCGCCTGGCGCAGTACAGCATACCCAGAATGAAGCCCAGGCCGATGATGACGCCGTAGAAATAGATATTCTTCCCGAAGACGGTGAAGTAGGCCGGGGGATTTATTGTCAGATCCCCAAACATGGGGAAGGTAATGGCGGAATCCCGCTGTATGGTCTGTAGCAGAATAGGAAACATGTTCACGCCCCCTTGCCTTCGATTATGGATAGGGCCAGCTTCTGGGAAGACAGGGCCCGGATTATGAAGTCCTCGCACTCCCGGCGGCTGATGCTCTCCAGCACCGCCATGCCGTCCAGGGCACAGTAGCCGTCAAAAAGTCCCACGGCCAGAGAGACGCAGACATTTTCAAAATCCTCAAGGGCCCGGAGAGTGGAACCCAGGGTGGCCCGCTTTGCCCGGAGGAAGGCTCCCTCATCCAAACCGTGGAGGCGTACTTGCTCCACTTCCTGCTCCAGCTCCCGGAGCACTTTTTCCGGTTCCGGGCTCTCGCCGCCGATAATAAGGGTGCCGGTGCCGGCGGAGAAATCTGTGTCGTAGTCGAAGTTCCGGTTCAGTATGCCCTGGGCATAGAGACGGGAGTAAAAGGGAGAGGAGGCACCGCAGAGCATGCGCAGGGCCAGGCGGGACACCAGACGCTGACGCATGGCGGCCTCTCCGGCTTTTTCCGTGTCCAGCTTGCTGCCTATGAGGAACAGAGGGGAGGAGACCTCCATGGTTTCCCGACGCACAGAGGTGGCGGGCAGGGGACTCTCCGGAGCGCCGAAGTCTGCCCGGGGCACAGGGGCACAGTCCGTGCCCAGAACCTCCAGGGCAATACGCTCTATGGCCGCGGGGTCCACATCACCTTCCACGCAGAGAGCCATGTTGGAGGGAGCATAAAAGGCCCGATGGCAGTTATACAAAGTCTCATGGCTTATCTGGGCTATGCTCTCTACGGTACCTGCCACCCGGTCACGTATGGGATGGCAGCTGTAGAGCTGCTCCATCAGGTTGTAATACACCCGGCTGTCGGGGCTGTCCTCCCCCATGCGGATCTCCTGGGCAATGATGCCCTGCTCCTTGGCTACGGTCTCTGCCGTGAAATAGGGGGTGGAGACAAAGTGCAGCAGCATGCGCAGGTTTTCCTCAAAGCCCTCCGTACAGCTGAAATAATAGCAGGTGACACCGCTGGAGGTAAATGCATTGGGGTCGGCCCCATTGGCGGAGAGAATGTTCAGGGCATTGTCCCCATTGGGGAGGTCAAACATTTTGTGTTCCAGAAAATGGGCCACTCCCGCTGGCGTGTCCACGGTTTTGCCGTCAAGACTGAAGCGGCGGTGGGCACCGCCGTAATTTGTGGCAAAGACAGCATAGCGGGTGGAAAAGCCGGCCTTTGGAACCACATTCAGTCTCAGCCCGTTGGGCAGCACACTGCTGTAGAGCACCTCACCAATATTGGTATATTCACGCCTGTCCATCTTCCATATCCTCCTGGGAAGCTTCCTCGGCCTCCGGGCCCCTGAGGAAGTATATCATGTCGCACTCCACGCTTCGGGCAATGGAGACTATATCCTCTTTGGTGACATCCTCCACCAGCTCGGCCAGCTCCATGGGGCCGTAGTCCAGCCCGTCCAGAGTCTGGGAGAGATAGAAGCCCTCCAGCTCGCCCTGGCTGTCGGTAAGAGCGCGGAGATCCGAGGCAACGCAGCGCTTGGCGGCGGTAAACTCTTCCTCAGTTATCTCGCCTTTTTTCACCGCTTCCAGCTGGGCCAGGATCTCGTCCCGGGCGGCTTCAAATTTATCGAACTCTATGCCGGAGGCCACCAGCAGCAGACCTTTGTGGATATAGGCGATAGAGCTGGCATAATAGCACAGGCTCAGCTTCTCCCGCACGTTCATAAAGAGCTTGGAGGTACTGCCGCTGCCATAGACGGCGTTAAAGACATGGATGGCGGCGATGTCCGGCTCCTCCATGCATTCCCCAAGACGAAAGCCCATGACCAGCTTGCCCTGACCCACGTCCAGCTGTTCCTCCACATAACGGGGCTTATCCTCTATGGCGTTCATGCGGATATCGGTGCCCAGCTCATAGTCTATCTCTCCCCTGGGCATGGCGGAGAGAGCGTCCTTGAAGGCGGCGCAGACCTTCTTGAAGGGGGCCTTGCCGCAATAGAACAGCTCCACCGGGCAGCTTTGCAGCAGGCTGCGGTAGTGGCGGCTGAGCTTCTTGTAGTTTATGCTCTCAGCCTCATCCTCACTGCCAAGGCGGCTGACGGCAAAGTCCTCAAAGCAGCACATCTCCTCAATGCAGCGGCTGAGGGAATAGCTGCGCTTGTCGTTTATGCGGCTGCGCAGGCGCTCCAGCAGTTTCTCCTTTTCGCTGTCCACATAGGCCGGCAGCAGCAGACCTCCCCGGGTGTTGGGGGCAAGGAGCATTTCTGCCATGAGGGCGATGGCCTGGGGCAGAAGCTTTTCACCCTGGGGGAGATACCCGTCCTCAGGGACACTGCCGTAAAAACCGATGCACTGGATCTCACCTATGCGGCGTACCACCGGCTCTATGGCGGTGCCGTAAAGTTCGTCCATGCGGCGGCTCAGGGCCTCCATGTCGCCGTAGCGGGTGGTGCCGCGGCGCAGCACATAGGGGATGAGGGCATTCATGGAGGCGGTCTCACGGCTCAGCTGGGTGAGCAGGTTCAGGCTTATACATGCGGTTTTGAATTTATCACTGCGCAGATGGGTGAGAAATATGCCGGGCAGCAGCTCTTTTCTTGAGTATTCCATGGGACACCTCCTGTTGATTTATGTAAGGAGCGGTTTCAGCTTCCATTAATTATATCACCGGGAGGGATAAAATGGTAGCTTTTTTGTAAATGTGTGGGGACGGGTTCAGCCTATACCACGGCCCAGGTAGGGATCGCCGTCCACGTAGATATGCCCCCGGTCACAGTCTATGCGGTGCAGGTGGTTCAAACGGTCTATCCAGGTCAGTGAGTAGGAGGGCAGGGCAGCAGGTAGCCTGGGCTCTATATAGAGCTTGCCTTCTCTGAGCCTAAGCCCCAGCAGTTCCTCAGTCACCGCTCTGAAATACCACCCGGCGGAACCGGTGTACCAGCTCCAGCCTGCCTCTCCCTCATGCCCGGGAGCGGTGTACATGTCTGCCGGCAGCACGAAGGGTTCTGCACCGTAGAGCTTCAGGTCGTGGTTTTCCGGAAGAAGATACTGGAGTATCTCGTAGCCCTGCTCCACCCGGCCCCGCCGCAGGGCGGCCATGGCCAGCCATACGGCACCATGGGTGTACTGCCCGCCGTTTTCCCTGAAGCCCTCCCCATAACCTGCAATATAGCCTCCGCTGCGCTCACGGCAGGAATAGGGCGGATCGAAGAGCTTTACAAGCTTATTCTGCCTGTCCACCAGTCGATCCAGAGCGGCGTCCAGAGCCTTGTCGGAGCGGGTCCTGGAGGCATAAGGGCAGAAGACGGCCCAGCTCTGGGCCAGGGAATCTATGCGATCGATCCCGCCAAGGGCCTCACCGTCGGGGTAATAGGCCCGGTCATACCACCTACCGTTCCAGGCCGACTCAGCGGCGAGGCCGATCTGCCTTGCCCCGGAGCTGTATCGCTGGGCATCTTCGGCTCCCAGCTTCTCCAGAAGCCGGGAGAAGCGCTGGGCGCAGTGGGAGAAAAACCAACCCAGCCATACGCTTTCACCCTCCACGGCGCTGAGAGCGTCGTTCCAGTCGCCGCCCAGCATGCGGGGCAGACCGTGAGGGCCGAAGCCCCGCCTTATGCAGCATTCCAAGGCGCTTCTGGCGTGAGAAAGTACGGAGGCAGAGATGGGAGAAGGCTCTGGGGTCTCATACCTGTCCTGCTCCTCTGCCGTCAGAGGCGAGGAGTTGAGATAGGGCAGCTCCAGCCCGCAGAGAGCGTAGTCCCCGGTGGCTTCCGTGTATTCGCACAGAGCCCATACCAGCCACAGCATATCGTCGCTGCAGCGGCTGCGCACACCTCTGTCCCCCTGGGGATGGGCATGCCACCAGTGCATCACGTCCCCCTCCAGGTACTGATGACGGCAGCAGCTTATTATCTGCTCCCGGGCATAAGATGGGTCGATGAGCATCAGGTTCACACTGTCCTGTAGCTGATCCCTGAAGCCGAAAGCCCCGCCGCTTTGATAAAGGCTGCTGCGTCCCTCCATACGGCATGCCACGCACTGGTAGACTGCCCAGCGGCTCATATAGTGGTCCAGGGCAGAAGAGCAGGAACGGAGGGAGAAACCGCCCAGCAGATCTTCCCAGCGGGCCCAGACCCCGGCCAGTGCTGCCGAGGCTGGGCCGGGGGCCATAAGGCGCCTAAGCTCCTCCTCACTGCAAAAGCCGCAGACCAGCAGGCTCTGCTCTCCACAACTGCCCTCCAGGCTCAGAGCCGCCGGGCAGTGATCCACAGAGAACTTGGAGGAACCGGAGAAGGATGCCAGAAATTCTTTGCCCGGCAGATAAGACTCAGAATTTTCAAAGTGGCCCACCCCATCCCTTACATAGCCGGTGACGGAAGCTCCGCTGCGTCCGCCCAGGCAAAGCTTCAGTCCCCATTTTAGGCTCAGCCCCTCAGCTCCTTCGATAAGCACCACCCGGGCATTGATGTCCCGGGGTATGAAAACCGTGGTCTTGAGTCTCTTACTGCCCAGACGTTTTTCCCATACGGCATATCCGGGAAAAAAGGAGACGCGGCAGGGAAAAGCGTCGTTTGCGGCAAAGATGCTGACCGACCGGCCCTGGTAATCTACGGATATATACTCCGGGCCGGACAGATCCAGCGCCCTCTCCGCCGGCGGGCTCACCCGCATTTCCCGGGAATTTTCCAGCCACATACTTCCTATGCCGCAGTCAGTGGCTATATAGCCCATGGAGCCGTTGGTGATGATGTGCTGCCAGGCCACCGGGGGAAGGTTCCCGTCCACCTGATATTCAAAACCCTGTTCCGTCCAGCAGTGTACCGGTACTGCCCTGGGGGAGCGGGGAGTGCTTAAAACGGGGAAGGACAGGGCCGGAGGCAGGTCCCGCTTTTCCCCTGCGATAAAGGCGGAACGGCTTTTAACCGCAGCCTGGGCGGAAAAGGGGAGAATGTGCACGCCTCCAAAGGCGCCGATCAGAGCATCCAGACCCACCGGAGAGAGCACGGATGCTATGCGCCCCAGAAGGGGCTGCTGGTATTCACCGTGCTGGCGGTCGAAAAATACCAGGTCTGCATTCAGCCCGCAGCTTTTCAGCAGGCAGAAGCGGCGCAGCAGCCGTTCGCTTTCTGCGCTTTCCCCGTCGCAGCAGATTATCGGAAGGTCGCCGGACAGACCATATTGCCACAGATCCCGCTGAGGTGCGGCGCGGTAAAGCCGGTTCTGCCACAGGGGCAGTACCATGTCCATGGCCGAGCCCAACTCCTCGGGGCTCATCCCCAGATGCAGCGCGGCAGCTCCCACCATGGAGGCACCGGCGGTGCTTTCTGAATACAGGATGCGCTGGGCCCCGGCCAGGGCCTCTTCCTTGGTGCGGCCGATACACAGTGCAAAGCGCAGGGAGCGGCTCGGCCCCGCCTCCAGATTGACGTTGAGGACGGCTCTTACCATGGGCTGGGACAGAGGGCCGAGGCCGCCCCGGACGTCCGCCCGGTACTCTGCTGCCTCACTGCACAGCAGGCAGAGCCAAAGCTCCCTGCTGTCGCCCTTGGGCAGGCGGTGGAGCAGCAGGGCTCGCCCCTCCTGACAGGCTGTTAGGCCAAGACGCCAATAGGCCGGGTGATCCTCCCAGCGGACAAGCTCTGCCAGAATGGGCTCAAAGCTCAGCTCCAGGCGTACCTGCCGGCGATAGGGGCTTTGCAGCTCCAGGCATCTCAGCTCCCCGGTGTCCGCCGGGGCGGCGGAGATGCTCAGAGAGGCACTGACTTCCTCAAGACTACAGCTGCAACGGCACTGCTCCTCCCCTAACTCCCACATGAGGGGCTTTTCCGCCGGAAACAGGGGCTTGCCCTCCAGCTCCAGGCTCAGACCACCGGAGAGCGGGTCGGCGCGGTAAATACAGATGTCGCCCAGAAAGGCCGAGGCCCTTCCCCGATTGGTGCAGAAAAGGTTATATGCGCCGTTGGAGAGCAGACAGGCTCGCAGCTCCCTATCCTCCGGGCCGCCTCTCAGCTGCCAACGCTGGCTTATGCCCCGCTGGGGCTTTTCCGGGACCTGGGCAACTGAGCGGCGGATCACCACTGCCTCTGCCGGCAGCCGCTCCTGAAGGAGCAGGGCGTGGGCGGCCATGGCGCTGTCGCCCATGAAGAGCTTTTGGGCATAGCCGTCGCATACCGCGTTGGCGGCGGCAATGATGCTCATACTCACATGGTGGGCCATATAGCAGCTCACTTTTTCCACTTTGCCGCGGCAGCGGGAGGGAGTGAAGTCCAGTGCTTCGATAAAGCCGTAACGGCCGACGGCACCCCAGCTCTCCAGCCGGCGCAGGTTCCGTACCGCAGCTTCCGGCTCCACAGCCAGAGCCAGAAAGCTGCTGTAGGGGGATATCACCATATCCGACTCCTGGCCTCTTTTCAGCGCCAGGGACGGACAGCCGTGGGCCTTGTAACGATAGCTGAGAGAGGAGTCCAGAGAATAAAAGGCGCTTTCGGATGTGCCCCAGGGCCTGCCCGGCAGGTTCCTCCGCCGCTGGGCATAGAGGCAGAAGCGGTTGCTCTCATAAAGAAGACTGCTGCGGTAAACGGGCAGGAAGAGCTCGGGCATGAGGTATTCGAACATGGTGCCGGTCCAGCTGGCAAGGCCCCGGTAACCGTCTTTCTGCAGCTGGGCCCGGCTGAGCCGGCGCCAGTGTTTTATGGGCACATCGCCTTTGGCAATGGCAAGATAGCTGGTGAGCATGGCCTCGCTGGCCATCAGGTCGTACCAGCCGCCGGCGCCTCTGTGGTTTTCGCCGTCATAGCAGATATAGAACAGGCCACGGCCCCCGTCGTAGAGAGAGGAAAAGTCTATGGGGGCCATAAGGGCATCGATGCGCTCCTTGAGCTCCCAACGCCCCTGACTCTCCAGTGCTTGGGATGCGCACAGGAGCCCTGCCCAAAGATTGCCGGAATCCACGGTGGAGACATACATCGGCCTCAGGGGACGGAGGCTGCGCGTATCATACCAGTTATAGAAATGACCGTTGCAGCGGGGTAGACGCTCCATGGTATCCACCATGCGGGAGACATATTCCGCCGCCTTTTCGCTGCTGATAAGACCCATGCGGGCCCCGCACTCCACCGCCGCTATGGCCAAGCCCATGTTGGTGGGAGAAGTGCGGTGGGCCGTGCCCACAGGGGGCTGCTCCTGAAAATTATCCGGAGGCAGGAAATTGTCCTCAGCCCGTGAGAAATCCAGGAGATATTGGAGGTTCTGGCCTGCGGCTTTCATAAGATATTCCCTGTCGTTTAGGCCAAGGCGCTTTTCTTTGTAGGCTGGCAGGGCCAGGGCAGCTGCTGCTGCCGGACTCAAAAGCCACATGAAGCCGGAGGCTTTGCCGATTATTGCCGGTGAAAAGGCCATGAGCAGCACACCCAGGGCGATAGGAAACCACATTTTCCTGATGTGCTGAGCAAAGTCGTGGCTGCCATTTTCACCCTGGGCTGCCGTCTGCCACTGCAAAAGCCGCTTCCGACTTATGAGCATGCGCCACAGGGCGGTGGCGATGGCGGTAAAGCATACCCAGGCCTCATAGGGCAAAAGCCAGAGCCTTATAAAAGTCTGGACGATGGAGCCGCCTATGCCTGTCAAGAGCCGGGTGTGCCGCTTGAGCCGCACTTTCTCCCGGCGAGCCAGGCCGCCCTGGGCGAAGGACAGGAGCAGGTTGCTCAAAAGGGCCAGCAGGGCCGCCGCAGCGGACAGGGCCAGTGAACCCTCCGGCAGCATGAAGCCGGAGAGTATGGCCAGAAAGGTCATGGGAGCAAAGAGACTGCGGCGCAGGGAGTCAAAGAGCCGGAAGCGATCCATGGCTCGCAGCTCCCTTTTGAATATCCAGGGGGCATTTTGCCAATCTCCCCTTATCCAGCGGTGCAGACGTTTATAGTATGCCAGGGGGCGGGTAGGGAAACTGTCGGAAAACTCCACGTCACCCATATAGGCGCCGTGGAGATAGGCTCCCTCCAAAGCGTCGTGGGACAGGATGTGCCCCTGGGGGAAGCGGCTGCCGGTGCACTCCAGCAGAGCGGCAGCGTCGATGACCCCCTTGCCGGCAAAGCCGCCGTTGTCAAAGGCGTCCATGTAAAGCTCACCGCCAAGGGAACCGTAGGGGTCGCAGCCGCCGGCTCCGGCAAAAATCAGGGAGAAATCGGTGGCATTGGCGCTTTTCAGCTCCGTGCTCATGCGTGGGTGGATGAGGCCGTAGCCTTCCTTCACCACATGGTGTTTGAAGTCGATGACCGCCCGATTCAGAGGGTGTATTGCAGCACCGATGAGTTCCCCCACGGAACCGGGGTAGACCTGGGTGTCGCTGTCCAGAGTTACTATATATCTTGTGCCGGAGAGGGATTCTGCATTGCCGGTGACCTCCAGAGCGGATTCTTTGCCGCAGAGGAGCTTTGCCAGCTCCAGCAGTGCTCCGCGCTTACGCTCATAGCCACTGTATCCCTCCCCGTCAAAGCTGCGCTGTCTGGTAAAGAGATAAAAGCCGCCGCCGTATTTCCGATTCAGCTGACGGACAGTGCGCCGGGCATGACGGAGAAGCTGGGCGTCATTTTCCGTGACGGCGGTTTTTGATGCGGGCAGATCCGCCAGCAGTCCGAACATCAGCTCCTCGCCCTCCCGGCGGCAGGCCAGACGGAGATGCTCCAGACATTCCGCCTGCCCCTGGCCCAAGATGGTGGAGACTACACATATGCTCTTGCCCTCCGGCGGCAGGCCACGGCTTGTGTCCAGCCGTGGCAAGGGCCTGGGTTTGACCAGGTGCAGCAGAAGAAAATCCAAAAAGCTCTTTGTCAGCTCCCATACCGGGATGAACAGCAGTACAGCAGCGGCGATGCTGTCCAGCCGGAAAGCCGTAAACATACTGATGGACAGAGGAAGCAGCAGATTGAGGGCAATATACAGCCCGGACCATAAGGGAGAGGGCTTCTTGAACAGGTAAAAGCCTATATGCCTTCCCTCTTCCACGGCCCGGCTTATGAGCTTTTGGGCGAGCACATGCTCTTCCTGTCCGGCCCTGCGGGCCAGCTTCTCCAGCCTCAGCAGATACTCCCTCTTGGTGGCGCTGTCCATGTGCTTATAGTCTCCGGTGGGGTCCCGGGAGAGAATGCCGCCGGTTACGTCCGCCTCACCCAGCAGCTTCTCCAGGTCCAGCACGGAAAAGAGCCGCAGAGAGGTGAACAGGGCAGAGAGGGCCTGGGCGTGGGCGGTGGTGTCTGCGGCATACTGCATTTTTCGGCATACATCGGCGATAGCCTCTATCAGGGCACAGCGCAATGCCTCAGGAAACAGCTCCAGCTCCCGGCGCTGGAGCACCGTAACCGACTGGAAGCCGGAGAGAAATATTCCGCAGCGCTCTTCCGTCACCTTGCCCAGCCCTGAATGTACCAAGACCCGGCACAGCTGCGTTATGACGATGCCCTCGGAGCAGCAGCGCAGATGCCGGGAACGCTTCAATTCCGTGACGGCACCCAGGTATTCCCGCTGCACCATATACCAGTTGTCCAGAAGCCATTCGCAGGCCGAGGGGGGAGCGGCCAAAGCGCCGTAGCGGCGCTCTATGGCCTGATGGCATCGGCGTATATCCCCAAAGCTACGGCGCAGCAGGGCGGCGGCCTCCGTGCCGGGGCAGCTGTCCTGGGGCCGCAGGAGCTTCGCGGCGGAGGCGGCATATTCGTATAGCCGGCTCTCTTCAATATAAAGACAGGAATCTATGTTGTCCATGGCTGTCTCCTATCAGGGAAATTTTCTTGTTCCTCACCTTGGCATTTTCCCCAGAAAATGCCTGATTATTCCTTATGACGGCCGACAAAGCCGGGGAGCGGAGAAAGAAATTTATCGATGCTGTAAAGAAAAAATGCTTGACAGCAAGGGGCGAGCGTAGTATACTCTGTCAACGGTAAATACTTGACAGGGGGCTTGACCGTGAGCGACGGCAGACTGAGACAGGCCATGCTGCTGGATTTTTACGGCGAGCTATTGACTGAGAAACAGCGGCTGTGCTTTGACTTACATTATAATGAGGACCTATCCCTGGCTGAGATAGCCGAACAGTGCGGCATATCCCGCCAAGGGGTTTGGGACAATATCCGCCGGGCGGAAGCTGCCCTGCGGGATATTGAGGAAAAGACCGGACTTGTCCGCCGCTTTGAGGAAAACCGCAGCGCCCTGGAAAAGATCCGGGAACAGATAGAAGCCTTGGCCGCCATGACAGAGGGAGAGGCCAGCGCCATCGCGGCAAAGACCGCGGGAGACATTGAGGCAGTCATAGCCAGAGGTTGATTGTTTATGGCATTTGAAAGCTTATCCGAAAAACTGAATGCCGCTTTTAAAAAGCTCAGAGGCAAGGGCCGCCTTTCCGCTGCTGACGTGAAGGAGGCCATGAGGGAAGTGCGCATGGCCCTGCTGGAAGCGGACGTGAGCTATAAGGTGGTCAAGAGCTTTACCAAGACCGTCACCGAGAGAGCATGCGGGGCCGATGTGCTGGAAACCCTGTCCCCGGCCCAGATGGTCATCAAGATAGTCAATGAGGAGCTCTGCGCCCTTATGGGCGGGGAAAACCAGAAGCTGAATATAGGTTCCCGCTCACCCAGCGTGGTTATGCTGGTGGGACTGCAGGGAGCCGGTAAGACCACCAACGGGGCAAAGCTGGCAGGCTATATGCGCAAGCAGGGCAAGCGCCCGCTGCTGGCTGCATGTGACATCTACCGGCCCGCCGCTATAAAGCAGCTGGAGACGGTGGGCGCCCAGCTGGGTATCCCCGTGTTCCAGATGGGTCAGACCAATCCTGTGGACATCGCCAAGGCCGCCGTGGAGCATGCCAGAAAGCACGGCAACGACCTGGTGTTCCTGGATACGGCAGGCCGGCTGCACATAGACCAGGAGCTCATGGATGAGCTTAAGAACATCAAGGCTGCCGTTGACCCGGCGGAGATAATGCTGGTAGTGGACGCCATGACCGGTCAGGATGCGGTGAATGCCGCTGCGGCTTTTGACGAAGCCCTGGGCATAACCGGTGTCATGCTCTCCAAGCTGGACGGCGACGCCAGGGGCGGAGCGGCATTGTCAATTCGCCAGACTACCGGCAAACCCATAAAATTTATAGGCACCGGCGAAAAGCTGGATATGATAGAACCCTTCCACCCGGACCGCATGGCCTCCCGTATACTGGGTATGGGCGATGTGCTGACCCTCATTGAGAAGGCGGAAAAGAGCTTCGACGAAAAGAAAGCTCTGGAAGCGGCGGAACGGCTGCGGAGCAATCGCTTTACTTTGGGAGACTACCTGGACCAGATGGCCCAGCTGCGCAGTATGGGTGATCTGAAGGACGTGGTGGGCATGCTTCCAGGCATGGACGCCAAAGCCCTACAGGGGGCAAAGCTGGATGAAAAGCTGCTGGCACATCAGGAGGCCATCATCCTGTCCATGACCCAGGCGGAGAGGGACAACCCCTCTATGCTCAACAGTAGCCGTAAAAAGCGCATTGCCGCCGGCAGCGGCACTTCTGTGGTGGATGTGAACCGCCTGCTCAAGCAGTACGATGCAATGAAGCAGATGACAAAGCAGCTCACCGGCAAAAATGCCAAAAAGCTGCAAAAGAAAATGGGCCGCATGGGCGGCGGGTTCCCCGGTATGGGCGGGGGCTTCCCCTTTTAATCAGCTTACAGGCACCTAGGTGTTTGTAATATATGAATGAAAATACATGGAGGTGAATATACAATGGTCAAAATCAGACTTCGCAGAATGGGCGCCAAGAAGGCACCTTACTACCGTATCGTGGTTGCGGATTCCCGCAGTCCCCGTGACGGCCGCTTTATCGAAGAGCTCGGCACCTACGATCCCATGGCCGAGGGCGAGAAGATCAAGGTGGATATGGAGCGGGCAAAGTACTGGATCTCTAACGGCGCTCAGCCCACTGATACAGTCCGCGGCCTGCTGAAAAAGGTCGAGGCCTAATAAGGAGTTTCTACCGGCATGAAAGAACTATTGACCTATATAGTGCAGAGCCTTGTGGACAATCCCGCAGAGGTCTCTGTGACCGAGCGCAAAGCCGATGGCGAAACCGTGTTTGAAGTGCGGGTCGCCGACGGCGATATGGGCAAGGTCATTGGCCGGCAGGGCAGGATCGTAAAGCAGATCCGTATACTTATGCGGGCCGTTGCCCAGAGAAAGGGCAAAAAGGTATCAGTGGAGATCATGGACTGATGCTGTAAAAATCCGGAGCGGACGCTCCGGATTTTTTGTTTTATCTTGGCAAATTAGAGTTATCATGTTAAAATAAAGTGTTTTGAAAACCAGGGCGGAGGTGGCTATGGAAAAGCTGGAATACATCGAGGCCGGGCGTATATGCAATACCCACGGGGTGGCCGGGGAAGTGAAGATAGAGGTCTGGCTGGATTCCCCGGAGCTGCTGAAAAAATGCGGCAGAATATTTCTGGAGGGCCGGGAATATAAGATCCTCTCGGCAAAGACCCACAAGGGCTTCCTTATCGCAAAGCTGGAGGGTATTGCCGATGTGAACGCCGCCATGGCCCTGAAAGGCAAGACCGTCTATATCCTCCGCTCCGACGCGAAACTGCCCAAAGGCAGCTACTTCATACAGGATATAATCGGGGCCAGAGTCCGGGATGAACAGGGCCGGGAGATAGGCCGGCTCACGGAAGTGCTGGAGCGCCCCGCCTCCAATATATACGTGGTGCAGGGGGAGGAAGAACACCTTATACCCGCCGTACCCGAATTTGTTATGTCAACTGACGCGGAGGCCGGGATAATCACCGTCCGGCTCATTGAGGGAATGTGAAATGCGGATAGATATAATGACCCTTTTTCCCGACACCGTGGGGGCCGTGCTCCACGAGAGCATAATCGGCAGAGCTGCAAAAAAGGGGATAGTTGAGATAAACTGCTACCAGATACGGGACTATACCCTGAACAAGCAGAAGCAGGTGGACGATTACCCCTACGGCGGGGGCTACGGCTGCGTGATGATGGCTCAGCCTCTCAAGTCCTGCCTCGATGATATTATGTCAACCGCTCGGGGCCTGCGCAGCCGGGTGATCTACATGTCCCCACAGGGACAGCCCTACACCCAGGAGACGGCAAAAAGGCTGAAAAGAGACTATGACCATCTGGTGCTGGTCTGCGGCCACTATGAAGGCGTGGACGAGCGCTTTATAGAACAGTGTGTGGACGAGGAGATATCCCTGGGGGACTTTGTGCTTACGGGAGGAGAGATAGCCGCCATGGCCGTGGCGGACTCGGTATGCCGTCTGGTACCGGGAGTGCTGGCGGACGAAGAGTGCTACACCGGGGAGAGCCACTGGGACGGGCTGCTGGAGTATCCCCAGTATACCAGGCCGGAGGTCTGGGAGGGCCGCAGGGTACCGGAGGTGCTGATAAAGGGCGACCACAGCAGGGTGGCGCGCTGGCGGAGAAAGATGCAGCTAAAGCGCACCAGAGAAAAGAGGCCGGACATGTTTGCCCGGCTGGAGCTTAAAGATAAAGAGGACAGGAAACTGATGGAAGAAATAGAGAAAGAGGCTTCCCGCAGGCAGCTGACGGAGCCGCTGAGCTATAGCAAGGCGAGTCTTGAGGACATACCCAGGATAATGGAGATAGTGGACTATGCCAGACAGACCCTGAGAGAACACGGGGTTGACCAGTGGCAGGGGGACTACCCCAGTGAAAAGCAGCTGCGGCAGGATGCGGAAGGGGGAGAGCTTTATACTGTGCGCCACGGTGAGGAGATAGCCGCCTTCTTCTTCCTTACCGACAAGCCGGAACCCTCTTACGAGGATATCACCGACGGCAAGTGGACGCCGGATGTACCATACTGCGTGCTGCACCGCAGTGCCGTGGCCAGGGAATACCGGGGCAGTGCCGTGGCGGAATATATGCTCCGCTGCGTGGAGGATATCACCCGGCAGCTGGGCGGCAGGGCCGTGAGGGTGGACACCCACAAGAAAAACAAGTCCATGCAGAATCTGCTGAGGAACAACGGCTTTCGCTACCGGGGCAACGTTCTGGCCAACGAATATGGACACGACCCGGCCCGGCAGGCCTTTGAAAAAATACTGAAAAAGTGAGGGCTTTCAAATGGGGAACAATAGATATCTCATTTCGGCCATAGTGTGGACTGTCATTGCCCTGGCAGTGCTGTATGTGCTTTTGTTCATGACCAGCGGCGGTACCGCTTTCAGCAGGCTCTGCGGCATTGCGCTGATTTTCATGTGCCTTGCAGGCCAGTGGCTGCGCTGGTGGAAGTTCAGGTGAACATGGAGCTGACGAATAGCGCATACATTCGGGAGCTGCTGGGACGCCACGGCTTTCATTTTTCAAAGTCCCTGGGGCAGAACTTCCTCACTGCCGCCTGGGTGCCGGAGGATATTGCCGCCGCCGGCGTACCGGAGAAGGGGCTGGGCGTGCTGGAGGTGGGCCCGGGCATAGGCTGTCTTACCAGGGAGCTGTCAAATCGGGCGGACAAGGTGGTGGCGGTAGAGCTGGACAAGGCTCTCAAGCCAATCTTGGCCGAGACCCTGGCGGACTGCGGAAATGTGGAAATAGTATACGGCGATGTGATGAAGATGGACATTGCTGCCCTGGCGGAGGAAAAGCTGGGGGGCCTTAAAAAGGCGGTATGTGCAAACCTGCCCTACAATGTGACAAGCCCACTGCTCACAGCTTTTATAGAAGCAGAATGCTTTGACACCATAACGGTGATGATACAGCGGGAGGTGGCAAGGCGCATCTGTGCTGCCCCGGGCTGCGCCGATCACGGGGCCTTCGGCATCTTCGTTCAGTGGCACATGGAGCCGGAGCTGCTTTTCGACGTGCCGCCATCCTGCTTCATGCCCCAGCCAAAGGTCACATCCAGCGTTATAAGGCTTAAAAAACGGGGCCTGCCTCCGGCAGAAGTGGAGGATGAGAAGCTCATGTTCCGCATCGTCAGGGCCGCTTTCAATCAGCGGAGAAAGACACTGGTCAATGCCCTGAGTTCACAGCTTGGCAAGGTGACCAAAGAACAGGCGGAGCAGGCCATAGCAAACTGCGGTTTTGATACCAGAATCCGGGGAGAAGTTTTGGATATTGGTGGATTTGCAAAAATAAGTGATGAAATAAGCAAGATTACACATACTGATTTGTGAGTAAAATGCATTGATAATTTTGGCAGTTTTGTGGTAATCTAACAAGTGGCAAAAAGTCAATTCTTTTTTTACTATAGAAAGGACGAAAACAATGAGCAAAAAGTACGTTTACATGTTTTCCGAAGGCAATGCAAATATGCGTGAGCTGCTGGGCGGCAAGGGTGCCAACCTGGCAGAGATGACCGCTATCGGCCTGCCTGTTCCTCAGGGCTTTACTATTACCACCGAGGCCTGCACTCAGTACTATGAGGACGGCCGTCAGATCAACGATGAAATCATGGCAGAGATCATGAAGAACGTGGAGACTATGGAGAAGATCAACGGCAAGAAGTTCGGCGATCTCAATAACCCCATGCTGGTCTCCGTCCGTTCCGGCGCCCGCGCCTCCATGCCCGGCATGATGGACACCATCCTGAATCTGGGCCTCAATGATGATGTTGTTGCCGCCATGATCAAGGGCAACCCCGATCCCAACTTTGAGCGCTTCGTTTACGACTCCTACCGCCGCTTCATCCAGATGTTCTCCGATGTGGTTATGGAAGTTGGCAAGAAGTACTTTGAGCAGCTCATTGACGAGATGAAAGAGGCCAAGGGCGCCAAGTCCGACCTGGATCTCACCGCTGCCGACCTGAAGGAGCTGGCCAACCAGTTCAAGGCCGAGTATAAAAAGCAGATCGGTGAGGATTTCCCCTCCGACCCCAAAGTCCAGCTCTACGAGGCCATCCGTGCCGTGTTCCGCTCCTGGGACAACCCCAGAGCCAATGTGTACCGTCGTGACAACGACATCCCCTACTCCTGGGGTACTGCCGTCAACGTCATGCCCATGGTATTCGGCAACCTGAACGACAACTCCGGTACCGGCGTTGCCTTTACCCGTAACCCCGCCACCGGCGAGAAGAAGCTCTTCGGTGAGTTCCTGGTCAACGCCCAGGGCGAGGACGTGGTGGCCGGTATCCGTACCCCCATGCACATCAGCCAGATGGCCGAGCAGTTCCCCGAGGCCTTTGCCCAGTTCGAGCAGGTCTGCAAGACCCTGGAGAACCATTACAGAGATATGCAGGACATGGAGTTCACCGTTGAAAACGGCAAGCTCTACATGCTCCAGACCCGTAACGGCAAGCGTACCGCTCAGGCCGCTCTGAAGATCGCCTGCGACCTGGTGGACGAGGGCATGATCGACGAGAAGCGCGCCGTTGCCATGATCGAGCCCCGTACTCTGGACACTCTGCTCCATCCCCAGTTCGATGCCGACAAGCTGAAGGCTGCCACTCCCATCGGCAAGGGCTTGGGCGCTTCTCCCGGCGCTGCTTGCGGCAAGGTGGTCTTCACTGCTGAGGACGCCAAGGCTTGGGCCGAGCGCAAGGAGAAGGTAGTTCTGGTCCGTCTGGAGACCAGCCCCGAGGATATCGAGGGCATGAAGGCTGCTCAGGGCATACTCACCGTCCGCGGCGGTATGACCAGCCACGCTGCCGTTGTTGCCAGAGGCATGGGCAAGTGCTGCGTCTCCGGCTGCGGCGCCATCAAGATGGACGAGGAGAACAAGAAGTTTGAGCTCTCCGGCAAGACCTACCACGAGGGTGACTACATCTCCATCGACGGCTCCACCGGCAACATCTACGACGGTGTCATCCCCACTGTGGACGCCACCATCGCCGGCGAGTTCGGCCGCATCATGAGCTGGGCCGACAAGTACCGCCGCCTCCGCGTTCGCACCAACGCCGACACTCCCCACGACGCTGCCAAGGCCCGTGAGCTGGGCGCCGAGGGTATCGGTCTGACCCGTACCGAGCACATGTTCTTCGACAGCGACCGTATCGCTGCCTTCCGTGAAATGATCTGCGCCGACACTCTGGAGGAGCGCGTTGCAGCTCTGGCCAAGCTGGAGCCCATGCAGCAGAGCGACTTCGAGGGTATCTACGAGGCAATGGGCGGTTACCCTGTAACCATCCGCTTCCTGGATCCCCCTCTCCACGAGTTCGTTCCCACTGAGGAGGCCGACATCAAAGCTCTGGCCGACGCTCAGGGCAAGTCTGTTGAGGATATCAAGGCCCTCATCGCTTCCCTCCACGAGTTCAACCCCATGATGGGTCACCGCGGCTGCCGTCTGGCTGTCACCTATCCTGAGATTGCCGAGATGCAGACCCGTGCCGTCATCAAGGCCGCCCTGGCCGTCCAGGCCCGTCACCCCGAGTGGACCATGGTTCCCGAGATCATGATCCCCCTGGTGGGCGAGGTC
>ERZ827478.407-NODE-407-length-45294-cov-9.358341_pt1 | contig 45294 bp, 57 predicted proteins | sample MGYA00519705_ERZ827478 | MGnify/ENA primary metagenome ERZ827478 (study PRJEB31778, sample SAMEA3449318) | human gut metagenome | biome: human gut; feature: human-associated habitat; material: faeces | place: United Kingdom | collected 2010/2012 ...
CATATAATACATTATTATTTTTAAGTGTTTAAAATTCTAATTATATTATAGGTATTATTTCCTTTTTAAATTTTTTAAAAAAAGGACACTATTTTTTCACTCTCTTGTTCATGAATTCATATTATTATTTCAATAATAGCACACTTATTCTCTTACAGCAATAAATTTTTCTTTTAGCACCAGGTTAATTATATTAAATATTAAATATTAAATATTAAATATTAAACAATATATAAAATATGATTACTTGGAAAGAATTTACCTAAAGTATCCCTAAAAAAGACTTCTCCATCTTCTTTTACATCTTTTTTATAGCAATACTTACCTCTTCCCCTAACAGTCATAATATCTTGATTATATAAATTAATTGAGTTTGGGAAAGCATCATTATTAATCATACGATGAACATAACTATATGTCATAAAAATTATTTCGAAAAATACATCTTTTTTTACTTCATTACTTAAATTTTCATATAAATACTTAATCAATTCTTCATATAGTTCTTTCCAATTATCGACTAATATAACTGGAGCAATTAATATTCCAACTGTATATCCTGCTTGTTTTAATTTATTGATAGCATTTATTCTATTTTTTAGCGGAGATGTACCTATTTCTATTTGTTTAATAATTTCTTGCGGATTCACACTCATTCTAACAATTATTTTTCCATCATGTTTTAATGGTAAAATTGGATCAACCATATCAAACTTAGTTGGAAAAGTTAATTTTCCTTTATTGCTTTTATTAAAATTTTCAATAGTCCAAACCAAATTTCCTGTTATGGTATTTTCCAGAACTAGATCACTATTACTTCCAATTTCAAATGTTAGATTTTTGTCTGCTTTATTTGAAACTTTAATTATTTTTTCTAACATTTCTTCTCTATTTACAAATAGTCTTAAATATGAACATTTATTAAAATTACATACCAAATAACAGTATAAACACATAGCTATACATCCGAGATGATGTGTATGGCACAAGAAAATCTGACACTTTATGATTTGGAACAAATTTATGAGTTTTCCTAACCCCAATAATTAAATTTTGTTTCATCTTTGCAAACTCAGAATTATTTTTTTTCCTCATTTCCTCTATATTATTATGATTTTCTATTTCTATACACACTACACCTTTTTGTTTATACTGATTTAAGAGTCTTTTTCCTAATTCATAATTTTCTATTTCTTTTTCATAATAAACTCCTTGCGGTAAAAACATATTATCCCCTCCACAAAATATTTTTACCACTTCTAATATTTTATATGCTTTTTGTTTGATTTTCAAAATTTTGCATCCAAATAATTCTCTCCTTATGCATTTTCTCTTTTAGTTTGATTCCTTCTTTAATATTATATTTTTCTTTTATATAGTTTCCATTTATTTCTTTTAACATCTTATTACCTATTTTAGCAAATTGAGGCTTATTACTTCTTACGCCTCTACAATTTCTATCTGATTCTACAACAATTGCAAGTCCATCTAATCCTATTAACGATTTTCCAATATTCTCTATAAAAGAAACCTTTTTAGCAACTTTCATTTTTTCAAATAATCCTGCTCTCATATGTTCTTTTACCGCTACTTTTGCACATTTTGTCCATACACTTGGCATTTTTAACCTTTTACAAAAATTCTCTACTTGTTTTATCCCTGTTATTTCATGTCCTGTGTGATGTGGGTACATTTCTTTAGGTGTAACTCCTTTACCTAAATCATGAACTAACACACAAAATCTAATAATTTCATTTTGTGTTAAACTAGATGCCATATCAAGCGCAAGCATAGTGTGTGCATATGCATCTCCTTCTGGGTGATATTTTTTAGGTTGCAATGCACCAATTAATCGAAAAATTTCTATAAAATGTACATCTAGCACTTCTGCTTTTCTAAGTACTTCAAAAAAAGTAGATGGTTTACTAGTTTTTAAGGCCTTCTTTAGTTCATCAAAAACTCTTTCTGGGGATAAGTATATTAATTCACTTTTTAAACATTTCATATATTTTATAGTTCTGTTATCTATACGAAATCCTAATTTACTTGCAAACCTTGCCACTCTATAAACTCTTAATGGATCTTCTTTAAAACTTTTAGACACCGCTCTTATAATTTTATTTTCAATATCTTTTGTTCCGTTGTAAGGATCTATTATATCTCCTGTTAAAACATCTTGTGCAATTGCATTTATTGTAATATCTCTTCTTTTTAAGTCTTCTTCAATAGATATATTTTTATTGGTAATTGTTTTAAAATCATTATGTTTCTTTCCTATCTTTTGTTCTTTTCTTGCAAGAGCAAATTCCCTATTATTTAAATCAAATACCTCAAACGATTTTCCTCTTTTTTTAGCATCTGGAAAAAGCATACAAAATTCTTCTTTAGATATTCCAACTACACAAAAATCTTCATCTTGTATATCGGAATTATTTATAATTTTATCTCTGACAGCTCCTCCTACTAAATATAGTCTTCCTCCAGCCTGTTTAATTTTTTCTGCAATTTTAATTATATCAGATGAGAAGTCATGATTTAATTTTAAACATTTAGGCTTTTTTTCATCTGCTTTATTTTTGTACATATACATTTCTCCCTGGATAAGCAAGTTTTATTCCTTCTGCTTCTAAAATTTTTAATATATTAATATTAATTTCTTGCTTAATGTTCAAGAATTTATTGTATTCTGTAATACTTGTATATAAAACTATGCTAATCTCTATATTATCTTCTTTAATTTTATTAACATCAACTTGAATTGAATCCTCTAATATATCTTTATTATTTTCTAATACTATTTTAAATTTCTTTGAAAGAATTTCTAATTCTTGTGCTTTTGTTTCTAGTGGTAATCTCAAACTTATTTCTATTTTTCTTTTTTCTAATTTGCTCCAATTTGCAATAACTTCATTAGATAAAATTGAATTTGGAATTGTAACAACTGAATTATCTGCTGTTCTAATTCTAGTGCTTCTAAATGTAATATCTTCTATCGTTCCTTCGTACTTTTCTGTATGAATCCAATCACCAACACCAAATGGCTTATCCAAAATAATGGCTATACCACCAAATAAGTTTTTAGCAATATCTTGGGCTGCTAAGGCTATTACAACTCCGGCTTAGTCCAATGCCAGTAATTAATCCTGATAGATCATAGCCAAGTTCTGCAATAATCATAAAACCTGCTATAGAATAAATTACATATTTTGCGATTTTTTCCACAAAATTTGTTAAAGGTTTATTTTTATTAAATCGTTCATTTTCTTTAAGCTTTTTAAAGATTCTAGACTTAGGTGTTAAAAATCTTACAATTATTTTAGCAACCATTATTATTATTACTATCTTAAAAATTTTCATAATAATATTAATAATATTTTCTGGAAAATCAATTACTAAAATTGATAAATATATTCCAAAACAAATTATAATTGTCTTTATTACATAATACCAAGGGTTTTCCTTTGCCTTTTTGTACCTTTTCTTATTTAAATCTAATAACTTAATTGCCAAATATGCAATCATACTTCCTAATATCATTGATGCAAAAACTATAATAATAGCAATCAATACATTAATATATGTAAATTGACTAATATTTTGAATATCTGTTAATATACTGTTAAATTTATCCATATTCCTATTTTAGCTTTAATGCTAAAGCTCCTTTCCTTTTTATTTTTTATAAGCAATTAGTGCCTTTATTTTTATTCCTTCATTCATAAACATTTTTTCATGTTCAGTAACTATATTTACCCAAAAATCTTTTTCATTTTCTAGATCAAATGTTTTTTTCACAATTTCAAATCCTGTTTCTTCTAAATAATGTATTGTATCTATAAATAATCCGTCATCATCAGTTTTAAAATAAATTTCACCTTTAGGTTTTAAAAATACTTTATATTTTTCTAACTGTCTAGTATGTGTTAATCTCTTTTTTCTATGTTTTCCCCTAGGCCACGGATTGCAAAAGTTTATATAAATTCTATCAATTTCATCTTTTGGGTCTAAAATCATTAATATCCTTTCTATGTCGAATCTTGTTAAATATACATTTGAAATTTCTAACTCTTTTTCTTTATATATTTCTTCAATATTTCTTTTAGCAAGTCCCAGCATTGCGTCCACAACATCTATTGCTATATAGTTAGTATCTAAATGAGATACCGCCATATTTGCAATAAAATTTCCTTTTCCACATCCAAGTTCAAGATGAATTGGATTATTATTTTTAAATAACTCTTTCCACTTTCCTTTAAGTTCCTCTGGATTATCAATATAAAATTTTGATGCTTCAAGTTCCGGCCTTGCCCATGGTTTAAATCGAATTCTCATTTTTTATCCTCTTTTCTTTATAAATTTAAAATTATATCTACTATTTTGTGAATAATTATATTTTCTTCATAAAATTGAACTAAATAATTATGTGTTACAGGTATGAACCAGATTATAACACCAATTATTATTAATACAATAACTACCAAAATTACTTGAGGTATTTTTCTATAATCCATTCTATATTTAACTCTATATCCATTCTGTGTTAAATAATCTCCATATGCTTTTAAGTATGCATCTTCCATTTTTCTTTTTAATTTTTTTTCCAATTTTTTTTGCTTTTTTTTCAAATTTGCATTCATTTTACTGTCATCTTGATAATAGTTTTCTTGCCATATATTACTGTTTTTTCTGACAGGCTCATTATTATAATTAGGCGTATAAGATCCGTGTATTGATATTTTCAATAACATTTTTCTTATTTTCTAACATTCTTTTATTTGCAAGTTCAATATCATAACTTTTTCTTTTTTGCTCATTACTTAATATAGAATATGCATCATTAATCTTTTTCATTTTTTCTTCTGCTTCTTGTTTATCACTTGCCGTTTGCTGTAAATCTGGATGATACTTTTTAGCAAGAACCTTATACGCTTTTTCAATTACTTCTATTGATGCATTTTCACTTACTTCTAGAATTTCATATAAAGTAATCATCTAAATTTCTCCTTAACACTTAAAATTATTGTCACTATTAAAAATATACCATATATAAAGTATTAAAACTTTCGTAACAAATTATTATTAGTATATCATTATTTATTTGAAAAAAAAATAGTATTTTTATTATTTTTGTGATATAATGTTTGCATATGTTATTATTTGGAATATAATCTATACAACTTTACAAAAAAATATTATTTATATAATGATTTCTGAATTTTAACTATAATATTCTAATTGTCTATTAAATAGAAAATTTTATATAGGAGTTGAATAGCATTGATGTTAACATCTGATAGCGAAACTTTAGCTGAAAATAAAGTGTTAATTTTATATATTTTAAACAAAGTAAATAAACCAATTACAAATGATAGTTTATACAAATTGGTACTATCTGCGTTAGATATAAATTATTTTTACTTTCAACAATTTCTCCTAGACCTTATTCAAAATAAATATATTGTACATTTTCAAAAAGAAACAGGTGGCGTATATGAAATTACAGAAAGTGGGAAAAATACTTTAGCACTTACTATGGATCTTTTACCAGGAATTATTAAACTAAAAGCCGATATGAATTTGAAAAAAGAATTAGAGATTGCTGAGGAAGAATATTCAGTTGTTGCTGAATATACACCTCGTAGCGAAAATAATTACATTGTTTTTTGCAAAATTATCGAAAATAGTGAAACAATTTTTGAAGTAAAAACATTTGCAGGTTCAAGAGAAAATGCAAAAGAAATAGTAGATAACTGGAAGGAAAATGCAGAATCTATTTATCCAGAAATACTTAGAATTTTAACAACTAGCAATAAGAAAAGTGAAGAGTAATATTTTACTTTTCACTTTTCATTTCATAAATAACCTTCTTACAATCTTTAGATTCAATTATAGCACTACCTGAAACCACAATATCTGTTCCAAGTTTTTTTATCATCTCTATATTATTTAAATTAATTCCTCCATCTGCTTCTAAAAATGTATCTAAATTATTATCAGTAATATATTTTTTTAATTCTTCTATTTTTTTCATTGTAGAATCAATTAACTTTTGTCCTCCCTTTCCTGGCTCAACAGTCATTACTAAGCAAAGGTGAATATATGGTAAAAAATCTTTTATTTTTTCTATGTTTGTATTAGGTTTTATTGAGATACCTACTTTGCAATTGTTTTCTTTTATAAGTTTTATATATTCAAAAACCTCTTCTTTACTATTACAAGCTTCTAAATGAAATGTAATAATACCTGGTTTTAATATTAAATAGCTTTCAATATATGTTTTAATGTCTTGTACCATCAAATGAATATCTAACGGTATATTAGATATTTGCTTTATATATTCACTATATAATAACATTAAATCTGTTGTATTGTTTTCTACAAATTTTCCATCCATAACATCAATATGAAAAAAGTCCGTTCCACTTGTTTCTAATTCGTAAATTTTTTTAATTATTTCATCTTTTTTTACAGATAAAATTGATGTTGAAATTTCTACCATTTTCTTAACTCCTTTTTTCTTAATTCTTCATATATCTTGCAGTAATTTTCATATCTGCTTTTGCTTATTTTTCCTGTTTCTACTGCTTTTTTTATATTACAACATTCTTCTTTTATATGACTACATCCAATAAATTCACACTCTTTTGAAAATTCATCAAACTCTACAAAATATTTTGCTAAATTTCTACTTTCAATTTCATCAATACCAAATGTTGAAAACCCTGGAGTATCTGCTAAATATGTATTATTATCAATTGTATATAAAAAGCTACTTGTTGTTGTGTTTTTTCCTCTTTTATTTTTTTTGCTAATTTCTCCCTCTTCTGTAATTTGTGACTCAAAAATATGATTAATTAGTGTAGACTTTCCAACTCCGGAATTTCCCGAAAATGCGCTGACTTCATTTAATAATTCTCTTTTTAATTCTTCTATACCTTTGGACAACTTTGCTTCCGTAATACATACTTTATAATTAATATTTTCATAAATTCTTTTTATCTTTTCAAACTCTTTATTTTTATCCAAATCTGCTTTATTTAAAACTATCATTGACTTTATACCTAAAAATTCAGCAAACGCTAACTGTTTATCTAACATTAATAAATCTGGTTTTGGATCTTTACTTGAAACAACTAAAATAAGTTTAGAAATATTAGCAAGTTTTGGCCTTTTAATATAAACTTTTCTTTCTTTTATTTTGTCAATTCTAGCAATATTATTTTTTTCATCAGTTATAGTTATTTCAACATTATCTCCTACAACAGGTGAAATTCCTTCATTTTTTAATTTTCCTCTTGCTGATGCTTCATAAACTTTTTCATTTGTTTTTATTTTATATAAGTCTGCTATATTTGCTATAACTAATCCCTGCATTCTACCTCCAATTTTTAAAGGATTGCATCTGTTTAGATATTTATGCAATCCTCTATTTGCTATTAATTATTAATTTTATTATAATTTAGTCAAATGTATACGAACTTGTTTGTGTTAAATCAATATCCTTTTCTGTCTTCTTAACATCATCTATAAATAGTTTTATTGTTACAGTTCCTGTTCCAATTGCCTCTCCTGCACTTAATTTTGTTATATTTTTATCCACATCTTTATTATACACTATTTCTCCATTTACTTCTACTCTAACTTTTACAGTTCTTTGAATTTCTTTTTCATCATTAGTTATATTATTGGTTGTATTAGAAGTATTACTTGTATTCTCCGTATATCCTCCTGTTATAGATTTAACATTTACATAGATTTTTGCATTTTTCTTTTCTGCAATTTTATTAACCGTTATTGTAATTTTACTTCCTTCATCAACTGTTTTTCCAACATCTAAGCTTTGTTTTAATACAATACCATTTGTTTTTGTCTTATCTTCTTCATATACAACATTAACTTCAAATCCCTGAGATGTTAAGTCTTCTTTTGCTTTTTGTTCTTCTGTTCCTATAACAGATGGAACAGCAACTTGTTTTATACCATTTCCCTTACTTACATAAATTTTTACAGTATCTCCTGCATTAACTTCTGTATTTTCTTTTGGATCTTGCCTGATTACAATTCCTTCCTGAATTTTTTGGCTAATTTCTTCAATTGTTTCTACTTGTAATTTAGCATTTTCAAGTTCTGTTTGTGCCTCATCTTTTGTTTTTCCTGCCACTTTTGGAACTTTAGTGGTTTCTGTTCCTTTACTAACTACTACTTTAACTGCATTTTTTTCTAGAATTCTATAGCCCTCTGGTGGATCTTGTGAAATAATTTTTCCAGCTTCCACACTACTACTATATTTTTCTTCTGATATTTCATATGTTATTTTTAAATCTTTCAATTTTTTTTCAGCTTGTTCTAAAGTTAAACCCGTAATAGATGGTACAGTTACATTTTTAGGTGAACTCCATACCATAGTAAAATAACCAATTAGTATACATACTATGAAGAATACTATAATAGACATTCCAATTACTGCAATTTTCATTTTAGGATGCTTCTTAAAATATCCTTCTTTTTTAGTTGCTTCATTATTTAATTTACTTGAATTTAATCTTTCACTGTTTAAAGTAGGAATTCTTTGTGTATATCCTGTATCTATATCTTTATTAACTACGATATTGCCATCTGGGTTCTTTAATGCAAGTCCTAGATCTTTTAGCATCTCTGTGGCTGATGAGTATCTTAAGTTTGGATCTTTTTGCATTGCTTTTAATATAATTTGATTTACTGCAAATGGTACTGCAGGATTTAACTTTATTGGTTCTATTGGTTTTTCCTGCATATGTTTCAAAGCAATTGATACTGGTGTATCTGCATCAAAAGGGACTCTACCTGTTAACATTTCATACATTACCACTCCTAATGAATACAAATCTGACTTTGCATCTGTATATCCGCCTCTTGCATGTTCTGGTGAAAAGTAATGTACAGAACCAATGGTTGTTCCAAATGCAGTAATTGTTGAATTTGATACTGCCTTTGCAATTCCAAAGTCTGTTACTTTTGCTATTCCATCTTCTGTTATTATGATATTATGTGGTTTTATATCTCTATGTACAATGTTATTTTTATGTGCAACTTCAAGAGCAGAAGCTATTTGAATTGCAATATTTACAGACCATTTCCAAGGAAGAGCTCCGGTCTTCTGAAATAATTTCCTTTAGGGTTTTTCCTTGAATAAGTTCCATTACAATATAGTATAAATTACCTTCATTGCCTACATCAAAAATCGATACTATATTTGGATGTGTTAAGCTTGCTGCCGCTTGTGCTTCTGTATTAAATCTCTTAATAAATTCTTCATCCGTTGTAAATTCATCTCTCAAAACCTTTATAGCAACATATCTATTTAAAACATGACACTTTGCCTTGTAAACAGTTGCCATACCACCGTTACCTATTTTTTCTATTATCTCATATCTATTCCCTATTATTTTACCTTCTAAATTCATATAAAACTCTCCTTATAATATTATTACAACAGTAATATTGTCATATCCACCTAAGCTATTTGCTCTTTTTACTAATTCTTCAGCTGCTGTATCTGGATTACTTTTTATAATATTATATATTTCTTCATCTTTTAGCATATTAGTTAATCCATCTGATGACATTAATATAATATCATCTTTTAGAAACCCTTTCACTAAAGTATCTGGTTCTACATAAGCTGTACAGCCCAAAGCTTTAGTTAACATGTTTTTTTTCGGATGATTATATGCTTCTTCTTTTGTTATTGAACCATCCTTCACTAATTGTTGTACATAACTATGATCTGTTGTTAGTTTTCTAAAAAATTCCTTTCTTAGTCGATATACTCTGCTATCTCCTACATGTCCAATATATACCTTACTATTATATATTAAGCAAACATCTAAAGTAGTACCCATTCCCTCTAATTCTTTTTCTTGCATTGCTTTTTCATATACCACCATATTAGCATATTCTACGGCATTTTTCATTAATTTTAGTATAGACTCTCTATCATGTTCTATTTTATTAAAATTATTTTGAATATAGCTTTTAGATGCTGAAACTGCAAGTTTACTTGCAACTTCTCCTCCGATTATATCCGCCCATTCCATCTGCTAGAATAAATAATTTAATTTCATCTTCTGGACTTGATATCCAAAAATAATCTTCATTAATTTCTCTTGCTTTTCCAACGTCAGATTTAGCAAAAACTCTCATATATCCTCCTATTTGCTTAAATTCTTTCTTCTTAATTGTCCACATGCTGCATCAATATCAGACCCTAGTTCTCTTCTTATTGTTGCTACAATACCATTATCATTTAAATAGTCTCGAAATTTAATAATATTTTCATTACTACTTTTTACGAAGTTTCCATTTTCGATTTTATTAATTGGAATTAAATTTACATGACAAAGCATTCCTTTTAATAAACTAACTAATTGCTTTGCATCTTCTAAATTATCGTTATTATCTTTTGCAAGTGCATATTCAAAAGATATTCTTTTATTTGTAATATTTATATAATCTTTGCATGCTTTTATTAATTCTTCTATACTATATTTTTTATTAATTGGCATCATTTGGCTTCTTTTTTCATTATTGGTAGCGTGAAGTGAAACAGATAGTGTACACTGTATATTTTCTTTAGCCAAATCATATATTCTTGGCACAATTCCGCTTGTTGAAACACTAATGTGTCTTGCTCCAATATTTAATCCCTTAGGATTATTTAAAATTCTAATTGCATGAATTACATTATCATAATTATCTAATGGTTCTCCAATTCCCATAAATACAATATTTGAGATTTTCTCTCCTGATTCTCTTTCAACCGCCAAAACTTGTTCAACTATTTCTCCAGCACTCAAGCTTCTAACAAATTTAATTCCTGTTGATGCACAAAATTTGCACCCCATTTTACATCCAACTTGTGATGAAACACAAATTGTATTTCCATGATGATATTTCATAAGTACAGATTCAATTGCATTACCATCTAAAATGTCAAATAAGAATTTCTGAGTTCCATCAGACGACACTTGTCTTTTTATTACTTTAAAATTATTTATTGAATAGTTATTTTTTAATTTTTCTCTTAAACTTATTGAAAGATTTGTCATTTCATCAAAAGAATTTACTTTGTCTACGTAAATCCATTTAAAGATTTGTTCTGCTCTATATTTTTTTTCTCCTAAACTTTCAAGTTCATCTTTTAATTGCTCTAAATTATAATCTTTTATATTTTTCATTATTATATATCTCTCTTTAAAAACTTTTCTTCTTTTTTGTTATATCATAATCATTATTTTTTTTCAATAGGTGTAATTACTCTTTTTTAGCAAAAAATTCATTCTTTATACATACTTTCTTCATAATAAAATATATTTATATCAGGTGATAATAATGAAAATCTTACTTTTCCAGAGAAAAACATTAATAAAAGTATTATTTATACTTTTATTATTTATCTCCATTATTGCATTTATTTGCAAATCTATGATTTTTGCCGATGAAAAAGAAAAAGTTTTATCAGAAGAAAAAATTTCAAAAATTGAAACAATTTATGACAAACCTGAAAAAATTGCTTATTTAACTTTTGATGATGGACCAACAAAAAATGTAACACCAAAAGTATTAGAAATTCTAAAGAAGAATAATACTCTTGCAAATTTTTTTGTTGTTGGTAAACACGTCACAGAATATCCAGAACTTGTAAAACAAGAATATGAAGATGGACATTTTATTGCAAACCATGGTTATTCTCATAATAATAATAAGTTATATAAAAGTAAAAATGATTTTATAAATGAGATTTTAAAGACAGATGAAGCTATTTCTACTGCTATTGGAGTTTCAGGTTATCATAGTCATATTTTTAGATTTCCAAACGGTTCAATGAGTAAAAACCATTATAATGCTAAAAAAAATGCTACAAATTATTTAAAAGAAATTGACTATACTTATGTTGATTGGAATGCTTTAAATAATGATTCTATAAAAAAATATTCAAAGGAACAATTATTATCAAATTTAAAAAAATCTTCTAAAGATAAGGGTACTTTAGTTATATTGATGCATGATACTGGAGACGTTAATAATACATATGATGTGCTCGAGGATTCTATTAATTATATAAAATCTCAGGGTTATGAATTTAGAACTTTTTATGATATATTAAACTAACTAAAAAAGCAAAAAATTATAAAATATATTAGTTCCATTACTTTTGATATTTTTTATAATTTTTTGCTTTTTATTTATGCAATTTTTGATTCTAAGTCTTGTAATAATTCTTCAATTTCAGATATTCTTGCTTCAAATACTTGATTAACCATATCATCGATTTCATTATATTCTTGCAGTTTTTCTATTTTTCTCATGGTTATTTTATGATTGTTTTGTATAACTTTTATTATAACTGCTTGTCTAAATGTAATTTCTTCTACTATTTCTTTTATTTTGGTAATATCAGTTTTACTTTCTAGTGAACTTTTTTCTTCCATGAAATCACCTCTTTTTTTTATAGTATGGTGATTTTACCACGAACAAATGTACTTTGTCAATGTTTTTTATATTAATTTTTCTCCTCTTCTACTATTTTAATATGTACATCCTCTAATTGTTTTTCTGATACTTTAGATGGAGCACCCATTAATACATCGCGTGCTTTTTTATTTTTTGGAAATGCAATAACTTCTCTTATATTATTTGCGTCACTAATGAGCATTACCATTCTGTCCAACCCAGGTGCAGCACCAGCATGAGGTGGCGTTCCATATTGAAATGCATTATATAATGCTCCAAATTTAGTTTTTACATCTTCTTCAGTATAACCTGCTATTTCAAAAGCTTTTACCATTAATTCAGGATTATGATTTCTTACTGCTCCTGATGCCATTTCATATCCGTTACATACTAAGTCATATTGATATGCCAAAATATCTAATGGATTCATATTCTCTAATGCTTCCATGCCTCCTTGTGGCATAGAAAATGGATTATGATTAAAATCAATTGTTCCTTCATCTGAAAGTTCATACATTGGGAAATCTACAATCCAGCAGAATTTATAAACATTCTTTTCTATTAGGTCTAGTCTTTTTCCTAATTCAATTCTAACAAGTCCTGCAATTTTTTGTGCTACATTTAATTCATCTGCAATAAAGAAAATACTATCATTTGCTTTTACGCCTAAATTTTCTAGTCCAACTTTTGCATCTTCTGTGATAAATTTTGCAATTCCACCATTTGCCACACCATTTTCATCTATTTTGACCCATGCAAGTCCCTTTGCTCCCGCTTCTGTTTTTGCAAATTCATCCATACTGTCGAAGAATTTTCTTCCTTGTTTTGATCCATCTGGTAAAATAATAATTTTAATTGTTTTATCTCTAAATGCATTAAATTCAGTATTTTCAAATACTCTTGTTGCATCTTTAATAATAAGCGGATTTCTTAAATCTGGCTTATCTATTCCGTACTTTTCCATTGCTTCTAAATAAGGAATTCTAACAAACGGTCCATCTTCCACTTTCCAATTTGTATTTTCTTTAAATACACTTGGTACAACTTTTTCAACTACTTCAAATACATCATCTTGTGTGCTAAATGCCATCTCAAAGTCTAATTGATAAAATTCGCCTGGTGCTCTATCTGCTCTTGGATCCTCATCACGGAAACATGGAGCGATTTGATAATATTTACTAAATCCTGAAACCATTAGTAACTGTTTAAATTGTTGTGGAGCCTGTGGAAGTGCGTAAAATTCGCCTTTATGTATTCTACTAGGTACTAAATAATCACGAGCTCCTTCTGGTGACGAATTTGCTAAAATTGGGGTTTGTATTTCTGTAAATCCTAATTCATCCATTTTATTTCTTAAAGACTTCATCACTTTAGAACGAAGTAAAATGTTTTTATGTATTTTATCGTTTCTTAAATCTAAAAATCTATACTCAAGTCTTAAGTCTTCTCTTACAGATTCTATATCAACCTTTTCTGAATTAATTTCAAAAGGAAGCACCGGCTTACATTTTCCAAGTATTTCTATTCTTTTTGCATCTATTTCAATTTCTCCTGTTGGAATTTTATTATTTTTGCTTTGTCTTTCTAATACTTCACCTTCCACACTTATTACACATTCTGTTACAAGATTATTTTCTATATTCTTTATTACTTCACTATTAGAAATAACAATTTGAGTAATTCCAAATTCATCTCTTAAATCAATAAACTTCATAGCTCCCAGATTTCTAATTCTTTGAACCCAACCAGCAAGTTTAACTATTTGTCCAACGTTTTTTATATTTAATTCACCACAATTATGGTTTTTATATTGATTCTTCATTTTTTCGTCTCCTTTTTATTTTTTACTATTATATCAAAAATTGACCAATTTTCAATACTGCTCCTATTTTAAATATTCTATATTACTATATCCTTTAAATCTAATATTTTTCTATTTCCGGATTATAATTCAAGCATAATTTTGATATTTCACATTTCTTCTTTTATCATTTTCAGAGTAAACATAGAATTTATTTAACTTTTCCTCTCACATACTCGTAAATCATAATTCCAGCTGCAACTGCTGCATTTAAACTTTCAGTTTTCCCAAGCATTGGAATTTTTACTTTTCTATCTGCTATATTTTGTACTTCTTTTGAAACACCATTTGCTTCATTTCCAATAACAATTACTTTTTTATTAAAATTAACATCATATACACTTTCAGTTCCATCTAAAGCTGTACATAACACTTCAAAATCATGTTTCTTTATTTCTTGTAAAGTATCTACTAAATTATTACTTTCAATTCTTTTTACTCTAAAAATAGCCCCCATAGTAGAACGAACTACTTTTGAATTATAAAAATCCACCGTATTTTTTGATACAATAACTTGTTTTAAATTTGCACTATCAATAGTTCTTAATATAGTTCCTAAATTTCCCGGATCTTGTAAGTCATCTAATACAATAATAATATCCTCTGCATAATCTATTTTTAAATTATCATTATTTTTTTCTACTATTCCCATAATTCCTTGTGGACTTCCTACATCAGATATAGTATCGAAAACCTTCTTATTTACATATATACAATCATATTTTGCAATTTCATACAGAAGTTTTGGTTCTATTGTTCCATTTGTAATACATTCCTCACATATTACTATATTTTTTATTCTTTGCTTTTCTTCAATTGCCTCTTTTATTAATTTAACGCCTTCTATAATAAAACAGTTTTCAATATCTCTAAATTTTTTTTCTTTTAATTTTTTTATTTTCTTTACTGTTTCATTATCTTTACTAGTAATTACTTGCACTTTACTACCTCACTTACAATTTATTAAAAATTTTTTTACTTTTTCAATTACTTTTTCACTTGAATTCGTTTCTAAATTTAAAGTAATATATGGTTCTTTTCCTGGTGAAAATTTAATTTTGTTATTATATAATTTTAGTAAACTATCTACTTTATCCATTTTAAATTTTTGAGTATCAAAATAAAATACTGCCATTTCTTTTCTTTGCATTATTTTAACAATATTTGCTTCCTTACACAATTGTTTTATTCTTGCAATTTCAATTAAGTTATTTACCTCTTCTGGAATTTGTCCATATCTATCTATTAATTCATCCATTACATCTTGAATATCTTCTTCTTTTCTTGCAAGGGCAATATCTTGATAAATTTCTATTTTTTGACTACTATTTTCAATATATTCATCAGGTATAAAACTAGATAGATTCATGTCAATTTGAATTTCGACTTCTTTTTCCACTTTAGTTCCCTGCATTTCTTTTACAACTTCATCTAACAACTTACAATATGTATCATATCCAACTTGTTCCATATGCCCATGTTGTATTTCTCCGAAGTAAACTTCCTGCTCCACGTATTTCTAAGTCGCGCATTGCAATTTTAAATCCAGAACCAAACTCAGTAAATTCTCTCATTGCCTTTAATCTTTTATCTGCAACTTCTGTTAATAGTTTATCTCTTTTATATGTAATATATGCATATGCTTGTTTATTAGATCTTCCAACCCTGCCTCTTATCTGATATAACTGAGCAAGACCTAACCTATCTGCGTTTTCAACAATAATTGTGTTCGCATTTGGAATATCAATTCCAGATTCTAATATTGTAGTACAAACCAAAACATTTATTTCTTTTTTTATAAATTGCATCATTATATCTTCTAACTGTCTACCTGTCATCTTACCATGTGCAAACCCTACTTCTGCTTCTGGAACAAGCTCGGATAAAAAATGTGCTCGTTTTTCAATTCCTTCAACATTGTTAAATAAGTAAAATACCTGGCCGTCTCGTTCTAATTCTTTTGTAATTGCTTCCTTTATAATTTCTTCATCAAATTCCAAAACATAAGTCTGAACTGGTTTTCGGTTATGTGGTGGTTCGTAAATAACAGACATATCTCTTACTCCAACAATTGACATATGAAGTGTTCTAGGAATTGGTGTTGCTGTCATTGTAAGAACATCTACATTGTTTTTTAACTGTTTTATTTTTTCTTTATCTTTTACACCAAATCGGTGTTCTTCATCTATAATTAATAATCCTAAATCTTTAAATTCTACATCCTTACTTAAAATTCTATGTGTTCCAATAACAACATCTACTTCTCCTAATTTTAATTTTTTTATAACTTCATCTTGTTGTTTTTTTGTACGAAAACGATTTAATAATTCTACCCTTATTGCAAATTTTTCCATTCTGGTTTTAAATTCCTCATATTGTTGATTTGCAAGCACTGTAGTTGGAACAAGGTATGCTACTTGTTTTTGATCCATTACAGATTTGAATGCTGCTCTTATTGCTACTTCTGTTTTTCCATATCCAACATCTCCACATAAGAGTCTATCCATTGGTTTTGGCATTTCCATATCCTTTTTGGTTTCTTCTATACAACGAAGTTGATCATCTGTTTCTTTATATGGAAAGTCCTCCTCAAATTGCCTTTGCCACTGAGTATCTTTTGAAAAAGCATATCCTGCAGCTTTTTGTCTTTTTGCATAGAGTTCAATTAACTCTCTTGCAACTTCTCTTAAGTTAGATTTAACCTTTTTCTTTGTACTTTCCCACTCTTTTCCACCTAATTTATTAATTTTAGGGCTAGCTTCACCAGCACCTATATACTTTCTTACACTATCTAGGCTATTTGTAGGGACATATAAAATATCATCATTTTTATATCGTAATTTTAGATAATCTTTTATTATGCCATCTGCCTTAATTGTATTTACTCCTATAAATTGACCAATTCCATGAACTCTATGAACAACAAAGTCTCCAATTTTCAAATCTGCAAATACAACTTTTTCTCCTTGTTTAAATGCACTACTTACTTTTCTCTTTTTTGCATTAGAACTAAAGAATTCCTCACTACTAATTACAACAAGTTTAGAATCAAAGCATTCAAATCCTGAAGATAATGCTCCCATTGTAACAAGTACTTCTTTATTTTCTATTTGACTATCTTCTAGTTTTTCAACATATTTATGGTTAATATTTTTTTGGGTTAATAAACTACATATTCTTTTTACATTTGTTTCATTTCCGCCAAGTATAATAACTGTCTTTTTTTGTTCTACCATCTGCTTTAGTTCATCTATCAATAACTCTATTTCGCTTTTGAAAAAATTAATATCTCTATATCTAAAAATATATTCATTGTTTCTATTTTTTCCAAGCTCTTTTACAATATCTTGTTTTTCAAAATAGATAATTTGTTTTTCATCTATCTGCAATTTAAAATTACTAATATTCTGAATTTCTTCTGGAACTAATCTTGATTTTCCAACTAGATTTTTTATTAGCTGATTGTTTTCTTTTATAATATTTTCTACTCTTTGGTTTATTTTACTCTTTTCGTCAATAATAATTAAATAATCTTTTCCTAAATAATCTAAAAAAGTATTTTGTTTTTCATAAAAACAATTAAAATATTTATCAACTTTACTAATATAATCTCCATTTTTTATAAGCTCTAAATCCTCATTTAAATTATCTCTTATTTTGTCTAAATACTGTTTCTTAAATTTATCATCGAAATTTAGTTTCGTACTTTCACTTAATTTATTATCCCCTAAACTAAGATTGTTTGGATTATTACAAATTTTTTGGGATATTTTTTCTATAGATTCAATTAACAAAAATTCATGTGCGGGATTTATAGTAATTTCATTTAGCATTTGAGTTGATCTTTGTGATGATAATTGAAAACTTCTAATAGAATCAATGTCATCTCCCCAAAATTCTATTCTTATTCCATTTTTATCATTTATTCCAATATCTACAATTCCGCCTCTTATAGAAAATTGTCCTCTAGTTTCTACTAAATCTTGCCTTTCATATCCTATATTAAGTAAGTTCTCTTTTACTTTTTCTAATGAATATGTAATTCCCACTTTTAATTTCATTTCACTTTTATATAAATCTTCTTTTCGTATCATTTTTTGCATAATTGCTTCTATTGTAGTTATAACAATATCCACTTTATTCTCTCTTATTTTATTTAACACTTCAATTCTTTCATATGGTAAATCTTTACTCTCTGCCAAAAAATCATAACTTGCAATTTCTCTTTTAGGGAAATACTCTAAATTAGATGTAAAATATGATAAATCTCTTATAAGATTTTTCGCTTGCATTTCATTATATGTAATAATGCAAACCGGTCTTTTACTTGCATCTTTCGTACAATATGCAAATTGAACTTTTCCAACGTCAGATAAGCCCGATATTTGTATCGGACTATTTTCGTTTTTTATGGATTTAATATAATCTTTAAATTTTTCTGTATTTTCTAATTTCTGCACGAGTAAATTCATTATTTATTTTCCTCTTTTTTTATTTTTTCTAATGCTATTGCTAATTGGTCTGGGCACGAAGTTCCCTTATATCCACATTGAATACCCTTTAGTTTTTTTATCACTTCATCAATAGTAAGACCTTCAATTAAATGGCTTAGTCCAATTGTATTTCCTGGACATCCACCTACAATCTTTACCGACTTTACAATATTACCTTCAATCTCAAAAATTATTTGTTTTGAACAAACTCCTTCTGGAGTATAAGTATATGTCATCTTTTTTCCTCTCTTTCAATCACTTTTTATTATACTCACTTTTTACCACTTTTTCAATATATTTATTATTTTTTCCTTTTATGTTCCCAATTTTACTATTAAAATATCAAATACAAACCTATCATGCATATTTTATTTTTCATGAAATACTATTATAACAAAAAGATTTAAGGAGAAATTTATGAAGCAACAAAAGTTTTTCTATCTTACAATAAAAAGAAACACTATTCCCCTTGTTTTTTTACTATTTACCATTTGTTTAGTGTTTTTTTCAAAAAGTAATCTATCTGCTGCCAAAAGTGGACTCGTTCTTTGGGCTAATTCTGTAGTTCCTTCTCTTCTTCCTTTTTTTATTGCAACAGAACTTCTTTCAAATACAAATATAATACATATTATCGGAAAAATACTAAATAAGTTCATGCGACCTATTTTTAATGTTCCAGGAGAAGGTGCTTATGCTTTTTTAATTGGAATAATTAGTGGGTATCCTGTTGGAGCTAAAATTGTAACAAATCTAAGACAAGATGGAATATGTTCAAAATCAGAAGGTGAAAGAATGCTATGTTTTAGTAATAATTCAGGTCCTCTTTTTATTGTTGGTACTGTTGGAATTAGTTTATTTGGGAGTTCTCAAACTGGATTTTTACTACTTTTCACTCATATTCTTGCATGTATAACTGTGGGCATAATTTTGGGATTACTTGACCGTTTTAAAAAGAATGATAATGCAAATAAATCTATCTCTTCTAAAGTATTAACTAAAAGTGCTAATTGTAACTTTTCTAATCTAGGAGAAATATTAGGAAAAAGTATTCACAATGCAATTTCGACTGTTACAATGATTGGTGGTTTTGTTGTACTATTTTCTGTTATTATTTCTATTTTAAAACAAAGTCATATTATAGATGGAGTTTGTATTTTAATTAGTCCATTGTTTAATGCAATTGGTATAAATTCCTCTATATCAGAAGCCTTTATAACAGGCATAACAGAACTTACTAATGGCGTTAAACTTGCAAGCTTAATTCATGATAAAATAATATCTAATCAGATTATTTTATGTGCATTTTTACTTGGTTTTGGAGGTTTTTCAATTTTACTACAAGTGTTAAGTATTACATCAAAATCTGATTTATCTATAAAGCCATATGTAATAGGAAAATTGTTACAAGGTTTATTTGCTTCAATTTATACATATATAGCATTACACTATATACCATTTTTGAATCTAGATTTACAACCTGTATTTTCTGACCAGAATATAAAACTTAGTAACTTTCCACTTCATATTTCTCCTATTTTCTATTTTTCTTTATGCATATTTTTATGCTTATTGATTTATATATGTAATATTAAGAAACAAAAGAATACATATTATCATTTCTAATTTAATAGGAAATTGATAATTAAAAATATAGTTAAATTTATGTTTGCAATAAACCATTTGCAAATTAAAGGAGGATTTTTTATGGATAGAAATATGGATTTTAATAACTTTGGTGGATTTCCACCACCATATATGAATGCAGAATTAAACAATGATTTTCCGCCTATTGATAATGGTATATTTAATCCTATTAATCAATATGAACAAGCATATATGTATTATAGGTATATGACCCAAATGATGGATTATAAAATCAAGTGTAAAGAATTTGAAAAAATGTGCTCTAAACCTGATGCAAAATAAAAAAACGAGGTAATTGTCAAAATTCAAATTCCCCCGATTTTTTACTTTTTAAAATTTGGTAGCGAGAAATGGATTCGAACCATCGACCTGCCGGGTATGAACCGGATGCTCTAGCCAACTGAGCTATCTCGCCATATGTTTTAGATGCAAGTATTATTATAATGTTATATTTATAATTTGTCAAGAAAAATAAAAAGAAAATATAAGTATTTTTTAAAATTTGTAAATAAATAAATATTTATACTCACAATATTTTCTTTTTATTTTTACTTATCTTGAATCTCTGGTTGTTTCTTCTTTTTCTTTTCTATTCTCTTTTTTCCTTTTTTTATTATTTGGGTTTTCTCTTAATTTAAAACTATTTAGATTAGTTACTCCATAACGCTCCATAAAATCTAATCTTTTTTCTCTTTCAGCAGTTTCCTTTTTTAATTCTTCTAATAGTCTTTTTTCTTCTTCATTTGTAGGTTCTATTTGATCTAACTCTGGAATAGTATTTGCACTTTCTGGGTTATCTATTAAAATCTTCTTAAGTACTTGTAATATACCTATTTTTTCTTTATTTTCTAATTTATTCTTCATAATCTTTTCTTAAATTACTTAAGAATTCACCTCCGACTATTTTTTAATTACTATCTATATATTAACATAAAAGAAAAGAAAAATCAAGCAAAACTCGATTTTTCTTGTTAACTTTCGTGTTTTTCGAATCCTTTTATTATAAATTGTTTTACCCATTAAATAATTATAGCTTCAAAATTAAAATTTATTTCATAAAAGAACTAATTACATTATCCATTGCTTCTGCTTCTTTTTCATAATTGCTCTCTAATGTAGCCGTTGTTAAAATATGTGCATTTTCACTATCTAAAAAGCATGCTTGCTTTATTACTACATTAGTATCCGATTGTTTTACAGTATATTTTATTATAGATGCATCTTTTCCATTTAATGTTACTTCATTTTCTTCTATATCTCCTACTACTTCCATGGTCTTTTTAACATTTGCCACAGCTACTGACATATATGATGTTAAATTATAAGTCTTAGGAACTGATTCTGATAGATAATTTACACTTGTTCCTGTAGATGTATCACCAAATACTGGTTTACTTGAAGTACCTAAATTTTTCCATTCACTTGGATATGAAAATCTAACTCCTGAAGAATGAACATATTCTGTATATCCTTCTAAGTCTTTTTTGTTTATTGCCTCTTTTTTATTTGAATTTTTTCCTCCTATATTTAATGAACAGCCTGTAAGTGTTAATATAGCTACTAAAACTATGCAAATTAATGCTCCAATTTTTCTTGTGTTTTTCATAAAAATTTCCTCCCTTTTTAATTCATATAATCTTTTAATTTTTTACTTCTACTTGGATGTCTAAGCTTTCTTAATGCCTTTGCTTCAATTTGTCTAATTCTTTCACGCGTTACCATGAACTCTTTTCCAACTTCTTCCAAAGTTCTTGCTTTTCCATCCTCTAGTCCAAATCTTAATTTTAAAACTTTTGCTTCTCTTGGTGTTAATGTATTCATTACCTCTTCTAATTGTTCCCTTAATAGTGTATATGCAACAGAATCTTGAGGTGCTGGTGAGTCATCGTCTTGTATGAAATCCCCTAAATGACTATCATCTTCCTCTCCAATAGGTGTTTCAAGTGATACTGGATCTTGTGCTATTTTTTGTATTTCTAGCACTTTTTCAACAGGAATTTCCATCTCTTTTGCTATTTCTTCTGGAGTAGGTTCTCTTCCAAATTGTTGAAGTAAGTGCCTAGATGTTCTAATTAATTTATTTATTGTTTCCACCATATGAACTGGTATTCTAATTGTTCTTGCTTGATCTGCTATCGCTCTTGTTATAGCTTGTCTAATCCACCATGTAGCATAAGTACTGAATTTATAACCTTTTGTATAATCAAATTTTTCTACTGCCTTTATTAATCCCATATTACCTTCTTGGATTAAGTCAAGAAATAGCATTCCTCTTCCAACATATTTTTTAGCAATACTTACTACTAATCTTAAATTTGATTCAGCTAATTTTTGTTTTGCTTCCTCATCTCCCTTTAAGACTTTTTCTGCTAATTCTAATTCTTCATCATATGAAAGTAATGGAATTTTTCCTATTTCTCTTAAATACATTCTTACTGGATCATCAGTATTTACAACTTCTATGTTATTTACATCAATATCTTCTATATTTATTTCTTCAACTTCTTCTAGGTCATCTGGATCTGGTTCTTCTTCTTCTAAATCATCTTTTATAACATTAATTCCTATATTTTCTAGTTTATCAAAAATTTCTTCAATTTGTTCTGCAGTAGCATCTTCTAGTTGGCTTGCTAACTCACCATATGTTATTTTTCCTTCTTTTTTTGCATTTTGAATAATATTTGCAATTTTTTCTTTATTATCTAATACTTTTTGTTGTGTATTTACATCGCTTTCTGCTTTCTTCATTTTCAACCTCCTATTTCATTTTGGCTAATTTTACTATTATTTCACTTAACCTTTTTTCAAAATTTGCTATTTCATCTGTAGATAAATCCTTGTTTTCTAATTTATTAATAATTTCATTTCTTTCACTAATCATTTTTTCTTTTCTGTAAGTATACAAAATATCGTCAATACATTTATTAAGTTCAGTAATTTCAAAGTCATATGCCATTATGCCCGTTAAATAATTTATGGTTTCTTCATCAGAAAACCAATCAGTTGCATTATTAGTATTACTATTTCCTTTTTGTAATTCTTCATACAACTTTGATAAAATTTTTTTATTAATCTCAATTTTTAATTCATTTGGTGAAATTTCATTACTTATTTTTAAATAGCTTTGATTTGGATATTGTAATAAAAGATATATTAATAAACTTTCCCTTTTCTCTACTGCTTCATCTATTTCCTCATCTTCTTTTTTCTTTATAACAACTCTTGAGGCAGTTTCTATTGTTTTTAAATTATCTTTTTTCTTATACAATAATTTATTTATTTCTGAGTATATTGCTTCTTTTGATATATGATAGTCAGAAGAAATCTTTTCTATATAAACTTCTCTTTCTATATTGTTCGTTACTTTTGCAAGTACCTTTGCAATTTCGTTTAAAAATTTTATTTTATCATTTGTATTTTCTAAGTTAAGTTTTTGTTTTAACATTTTTATTTTGTACTCTACTAAAGATATTGCATTATCTACACATTTTTGAAATCTCTCTGGTCCATATTTAGTAACAAATTCATCAGGGTCTTTTGCACCATATATTTGCAAAATTCTAATATCACAACCTAAATTCTGCAAAATTTCTAATCCTCTTAGGGTCGCTGCTTGACCTGCGCCATCTGCATCATAACCAATAATAATTTGTTCACTACTTTTTCTTAATAATCTTCCTTGCTGTTCTGTCAATGCAGTTCCAAGTGATGCAACTGCATTATGTATTCCTCTTTGATGCAGTGATATAGCATCCATATAACCTTCAACAATAATAATTTTTTTTATTTCTACTTTTTTTGCTATATTTAAACCAAATAAATGCCTTCCTTTATGATATACTATATTTTCTGGTGAATTTATATATTTAGGTTTACTATCATCTAATACTCTTCCGCCAAAAGCAATAATTCTATTTCTAGTATCTTGAATAGGAAACATTAATCTTCTTCTAAAACGATCAATATATTTTCCATTTTCGTTTTTATTAACCAGACAAGATGCAAGTATTTCTTCTTCAGTAAAACCTTGTCTTTTTAATTCCATATATAATTCATTAAAATTGCCTGAATAACCAATCAAAAAATTTTTTAATGTTTTGTTATCTAATCTTCTTTTTTTTATGTAATCTTGTGCCTGTTTTGATTCTGGTTTATATAGTCTTTCATGATAAAAATTTGCTGCAATTTCATTTATTTTATATACTTTTGATTTTAATCTAATTAGTTTGTCATCTACTGCATTATCCAATGTTGGCAAATTTATTCCTGCTTGGTTTGCTAAACTTTCTAATGCTTCTAGAAAACTAATATTTTCAATTTTCTGCAAAAAATGAAAAACATTACCTCCAACTCCACAACCAAAGCAATGAAATATTTGCTTATCTGGAGATACAGAAAAAGAAGGTGATTTTTCTTTATGGAATGGACATAATCCAAAAAAATTCCTACCACTTCTTTTTAAAGTTACATATTGAGATATAACATCTACTATATCGTTTTTATTTCTTATTTCGTCAATTAGTTCATCACTATAACGCACCATTTAAGACACCTTTCTTATCATTATAATTATATTATTCGACGGAAATTTTATAAATCCTTCTACTTTATTGCATATGTTGACATTTTTATGTAAATTTTCTTATTTGCAAAAAAAACACTTTAAATTTTTTACTTTTAAAGTGTTTCCTTTGTTTTTAAGATTACATTTCAGATGTACCAGTTCCTTCAAACGGAATAAATTTACTAACAATATTTTTATTAATGTCTAAACCTTCTTCTGGCATTCTGTTTTCCTTAAAAGACATATTAATTTTATTATCTACTAATTGTTCTACTTCTTCTTTGAAACTATGCTTTGCAAGCACTAATTCACTTACTAATATTTGCTTTGCATTATTTAGCATTTTCTTTTCTCCTGTTGATAATCCTTTTTCTTTTTGCTTGAAACTTAAGTTTCGAACAACATCAGCTACCTCGTAAATATTACCGCTTCTCATTTTATCCATATTGTCTCTGTATCTTTTATTCCAGTTATTTGACATTTCTGTTTCATCTTGTTCTAGAATTCCTAATACCTTTGGCACATCACTTTCACCGATAATATTTCTAACACCAATTTGCTCTGCTTTTGCGATTGGAACCATCACCTTTACTTCCCCAGGCATTGAAATGATATAGTATTTCTCTGTCTCATTACAAATATTTTTTTCCTCTATTGCGCTGATTGTACCAGCTCCATGCATTGGATGTACAATTTTATCCCCTACATTAAACATGTAAGTCACTCCCTTCAATAAGCTATTTTCTCTAAGTCAAGAAAGGTTTCGTTTCTCTTTTTTAACTACATTATTATTATACAACAAAAAATGGTAAAAGTCAAAACTTTTACCACCCATTTTTCTCGTTATTTTCTCTGTAAGCCTTGCTATTCAAGGAAATAATTTTTTTTATTTTTTTATGTAGATAAATTTATATGTTAATTTTTACTTGTACTTCCAAATCCACCTTTTCTTTCTCCTTGTGCATTATCATCATCTACTACCTTATATTTCTGGAAGATACCTTGACCTATAACATCTCCTTTTTTTATTTCAACATCATGATCAAAGAAATTGTAAAACGCAAACATAATCGCACCATCATTATCTTGATTTCCGTAATAATCAGCATCAATTATTCCTATACTATTTGCTAGTACTAATCCTTTTTTAAATGGATTAGAACTTCTATTGCATAGCATTAAATATTCATTTTCTTTCATATATGCTTTTAAACCTGTTTTTACAAGTGTAGGTTTTTGTCCTGGTACATATGCAGGAATTATACAATCTTGTGCAGATTCTATGTCATATCCTGCTGAGAATTTTGTTTTTCTCTCAGGTATATTAATTCCCTCATTTTCGAAGCCTTTTGCTATTTCGAACCCTCTTTTTCTTTCCATTTTATCATCTTTCCTTCCTATATTTTTTAACACATTTGACATTATACTACATATATTTTTAAAAATCACCATTTATTTTAAATTTTTTTAGTAACTTTTTTAAAAGATTTGACATAACATATAGCAAGTATATTATTAATGCAACTGGAGGATTTTTATATGAAAACATATCCATTAAGCCAAGTTAATCTAAACCATACTGCAATTGTTGATTCTTTAGATTGTTCTAGCAATTTAAGAAGAAGGCTCTTAGACCTAGGACTATGTAAAAATACTCGGGATAACCCCCATTTTTAGAAGTTTTTCTGGTGATCCTACTGCATACAATATTAGAGGCACAACAATTGCTATTCGAGATGATGATGCAAAGCACATCTTAGTTAGATTAGAAAATATTTAGATTTTTCAAAAAAGGTAACCCTATTTTCTCTCTTTCATATACTAAAATAGGAAGGTGATTTTATGGGATTAACTACTAGTTCTACAGGAACTAATTTATTAAATGATGATATTGCACTTCTAAAAAACAAATGCGATTATACAATCGCAATTGCAGGTAACCCTAATGTAGGCAAATCTACAATTTTTAATAGTTTAACTGGAATGCATCAACATACAGGTAATTGGCCAGGTAAAACTGTTGCCAATGCCGCAGGAATAACAAAGTTTAAAGATAAAAATTTTTTACTTGTTGATATTCCTGGTACATATTCTTTAATGTCAAATTCTGAAGAAGAGGAAATTGCAAGAAATTACATATGCTTTGGAGACCCTGATGCAACAATTCTAGTACTTGATGCAACATGTTTAGAAAGAAATTTAAATCTCGTTTATCAAACAATGGAAATTACACCTAACATTATTGTATGCGTAAATTTATTAGACGAAGCAAAAAGGAAAGGCATAAGCATTGATCTAAATAGATTAGAAAAAGAATTAGGGGTACCAGTAGTCGGAACAATTGCGCAAAAGAAAAAAACTCTTTTCAATTTAATGAAACGAGTAGATGAAGTATGCTCCAAAAGGCTTGACATCTCGCCAAATTTAATTACGTATTCTTCTGCAATTGAAACAAATATTAATGCACTTACTGAAAAAATAAAATATTATATTCCTAAATCTTATAGATATTTATCTAGATGGATATGTTTAAAATTGCTTGACAATGATAAAAAAATTATCTCATCTATTAATAAAAATATTTTTAGTTTTCAAATTCAAGAAAAAGAAAATATAAAAGCTAAGCTAGATGATTGTATGTGTGCTCTTACTGATGAAAACATTTCTTCTGAAAATTTTAAAGATGACATTGTTTCTAGTATCTTAAAAAGGTGTGAAAATGTAAGTAAAAATGTATGTGAGTATAAAAATTCAAATTATCATAAAAGAGATCGCAAAATCGATAAAATACTAACCTCGAAAACATTTGGTATACCAATTATGCTTTGTTTTTTAGGGTTAATATTTTGGCTAACTGTTTCAGGAGCCAATTATCCATCTATGTTACTTTCTCAATTTTTTTCATATCTTGGAGAAAAGCTCCTACTGGTATTTAATTACTTTTCCTCGCCAGAATGGTTTACACAAGTATGCATAGACGGAGTTTATAGAACACTAACTTGGGTCATTAGTGTAATGCTTCCTCCAATGGCTATCTTTTTTCCTCTTTTTACCTTAATGGAGGATTTAGGATACCTACCTAGAATTGCTTTTAATTTAGATAAATGTTTTTGTAAATGTTGCAGTTCTGGAAAACAGGCATTAACCATGTGTATGGGATTTGGTTGTAATGCAGCAGGAGTTATTGGTTCAAGAATAATCGATTCTCCAAGAGAAAAACTATTATCCATAATAACTAATAGTTTTGTACCTTGTAATGGTAGATTTCCATTTTTAATTACAATTGCAATGGTATTTGTTGGTAGCTATGCTAGTGGTTTTACCGCCTCTATTCTGTCTACATTAACAGTTCTTTTAGTTGTTTTACTTGGTATATTTATGACATTTTTTATTACTAATCTATTATCAAAAACAGTTTTGAAAGGTGTTCCTTCTTCATTTATGTTAGAATTACCACCTTATAGAAAACCACAGATTGGCAAAGTATTAGTAAGGTCAATTTTTGACAGAACACTTTTTGTACTCGGAAGAGCAGTTTGTGTTGCAGCTCCTGCTGGACTTATTATTTGGTTATTTGCAAATATTCATATTCAAGATATTAGTATCCTTACATACGTTGCAAACTTTTTTGATCCATTTGCTAGATTAATGGGACTTGATGGATATATATTAACAGCTTTTATCCTTGGATTACCTGCAAATGAAATTGTCCTTCCAATTATTTTAATGAGTTACACAAGTTCTGGTTATTTAGTTGATTTAGAAGATACTTTCAGTATTGGCCAAATATTAATTCAGAATGGTTGGACACTACTTACTGCTATAAATGTTATGATTTTTACTTTGTTACACTTTCCTTGCAGTACTACTCTAATAACAATAAAAAAGGAAACTAAAAGTATGAAATGGACTGTTTTATCGTTTGTTTTACCAACTTTATGTGGAATTGTTTTATGTATGTTTACAAATTTAGTATGGCAATTATTTATTTAAATCGTAAAAAAAATTGACTTCACGATTTTCCTAAATTATAATAATATATAAATAATATATTATATAAGGAGGTGATTTTGTGAAGACATCATCTGAACTTAGAACTGAAGCAAGAAATAATTTATCAAAAAAATTTGGTGAAGCCATTGTAATTTCATTACTTTATTTTGCAATTACTTCTGCAATTAATATAGCTTCTCAATTTATTCCATTTGCTTCTATACTATTATTAGTTGTTACAGTTCCATTTTCATATGCACTTGTAATGAGTTTTCTAAAATTAAAAAGAAATGATAACTTTTCATATGGAGATATTTTCACTTTAGGTTTTAATAACTTTGGTAAAATATGGAGTGTCGTTGGAAATACATTATTAAAATTAATAGTTCCTATTATTTTATTAATAGTTTCAATTGCCATACTTGTAGCTGGAGCAATCCTTATCTCAGTAACAACTGGCAATAATTCATCTGACTCTTCAACAGTATTTTTGGTGCTTTCATTAATATGTATATTTATTGGAGTAATTATGTACTTTGTATCTCTAGTTCTATTAATAATGAAAAGCTATTATTACTCATTAACTTATTATTTACTATACGATAATCCAAATATGTCTGGAAAAGAAATCGTTGCTTTAAGTGAAAGTATTATGAAAGGTCAAAGAGCAAATTTATTTTTACTTCAACTCTCATTTATAGGATGGGCTTTACTTGCAATATGTACATGTGGAGTTGGATTCTTATTCTTAGAACCTTACATACAATTTGCTACAATAGCTTTTTATGAAAATAGAACTGGGAAACTAGCAAATACTGATAATAATTAAGATTAAAGTTAGAATTTAAAATATTAGCTGTTAAAAGAAAAAGGGTTATTTATGGAAAACACTAAAATATTTAGTTATATTTTTAGCATTTTCTGTAGTAAGCCTTTTTTCTATGTAAACCAGGTATAAAAGATAATCTTATCTTGAATATTTTTGAAAAAAATGTTAAAATAATCATTATTAACATAAATGAGAAAGGATTTTTTAAAATGAATGTAGGATTTATATCTTTAGGATGTAGTAAAAATTTAGTAGATACAGAAATGACAATTGGACTATTTAAAAAGAATAATTACTGTATTGTAAATGATCCAAAAAAAGCCGATATTATTGTTATTAATACTTGTGGCTTTATTGAATCAGCAAAAGAAGAAGCAATTAATACAATTTTAGAAATGGCAGAATATAAAAAGGAAAAATGTAAATATTTAATAGTAATGGGATGTTTAGTTGAAAGATATAAAGATGAACTTGAAAAAGCAATACCTGAAGTAGATTTATTTATTAAATATAGTAAATATGATACAATTTGGGAGCAAATTGAAAATGTTATTGGCCCATCTATTCAAAGTAATTGTCAAAACTTAAGTTTTATGGACAGAACAATTACAACAGGTTCAAGTTATGCATATCTAAGAATCGCCGAAGGTTGTAGTAACCATTGTACATATTGTGCAATTCCATATATCAGAGGTAAATATGTAAGTAGAAAAATGGAAGATATTTTAGAAGAAGCAAATCAGCTTGTTCAAAACGGTTATAAAGAATTAATTGTAATTGCTCAAGATACAACAAAATACGGAATAGACATATACGGAGAACCTATGCTTGCTAAATTGCTAGCAGAACTTTGCAAAATAGAAGATTTAAAATGGATTCGTTTTTTATATGCATATCCAGAAACAATTACAGATGAGCTAATTGAAACTGTTAAATCTAACGATAAAATTTGTAAATATTTCGATATTCCAATTCAACATATTTCAAATTCTGTTCTAAAAAGAATGAATAGAAAAAGTGATAATAAAAGTATTCATGATTTAATATTAAAGCTTAGAGCTCAAATTCCTAATGTAATTTTAAGAACAACTGTTATGGTTGGTTTCCCTGGTGAAACCAATGAGGATTTTGAGGAACTTTACAATTTTATTAAATGGGCTAAATTCGACAAACTTGGAGCTTTTGCATATTCGAAAGAAGATAATACACCAGCTGCAAGACTTAAAGACCAAATACATCCAATGACTAAAAAAAGTAGGTTTAATAAAATTATGAAATTGCAACAGGAAATTTCGAATAACAATCTTCAATGTCAAATTGGAAAAGAATTGGAGGTTATCGTAGAATCAAAAACTTTCGATGGCAAGTATTATGCATCTAGAAGTTATATGGATGTTCCAGATATTGATGGATTTATTTATCTAAAAAATACTTGTGATGGACTAGAAAACAAATTTGTAAGATGTAAAATTACTGATGCAAAAGGTTATGATTTAATTGGAGAAATTATTTAAAAATACATTTCAAATTTATTTTTTATATTGAATATGTTATTCATGATATAGCAACTCATTTCACTTTATTTTTATTATTTATGTGTCCAAACATATTGATATTATATCATAAATAGAGTTGCTTTTTTATAAAGCTTAGGCCTACTCTGTACTACTGATACAGTATGAAGTGTATTTGCAACAAAATGGAACCTTGCATATTTCTATGCAAGGTTCCCACAGCTACTGTTGGTTTAGATTATAATATCTCCAAAAAGCCTTTGTAATGTTTAGCTTCATCATAAGCTTCTGCTTCCTTAAGCTCTTCTTCGGTCAGTTTAATATCACCGACAACAAAGAGATAGAGAGGCAGCTGTTGATTTTTGACCTTTTCAACGATAAAGCCTTCTTTTTCAAAGTATTCGATAACTTCTGGGAAAACATGACCTGCATATATGTAGGACGTATTACCAGCATTGTCCTGAATACCCTTTGTGGATATCTCCTGCTCGATAAATTCTCTCTGCTTCTTCAGGGTCTTGATCTTAATTTCCTTTGCCAACATAGTTGTTCCTCCTTTTGTTGTTGTTCTTTATTCGTTGGGCAAACACTAAAAAGTATAGGAAAGTCCTATAACTATTCAGTCATTAGGTTAGGCGAAATAGCATATATTAATGCCTTTCACTTATCTTATTATACCACATATATTTCAAATACGTCAAATAAGTGTAAGCAATAAGAATTATTTGTAAAAATATATATAGAATTTAGAAATTCCTTGAATGTAACTCTATTTTTTTATTTTTATATTATTGAAAAAGCGGTTTTGAAGTTTATTTAAATATTCTTCAAAACTACCTGTATTATGTAAAATTGGTTCCGTTGTTATAGTTGTCTACAACTTGGAATTCGTAACGATTGATACAAATATCAATCATTTTTATATTTATAATTTAGCATATGTTTTTGGATTTGGCAAGATGGGATTCTAGATAATTTATTTCGAATTTTTTTACTTTTTAAATTTTAACTCTTTTTATTTATAATTCATATATATTTTGTTAAGGGTAAATTACTGAACTTTATTACATATTCTACTCATTAATTAACTCAAAATAATATAATTTTTCAAATTCGTTTAATTTCCCAACATATATAGCTCCAAATTTTTCATAATAATTATCTAACTCCGTTTTCAAATATACTTTTTTATATCCTAATTTAACAGCTTCTTTTAAAATCGCATCATTTAATAATTTTGAATATCCCCTATTTCTATACTCTTCTTTAACATACATTGTTGCATACCATAGTGTTAAGTCTTTTCTATCTTCTCCATCATATTTAAATAATGATATAAAACCAATTAAATTATTATTATCAACTAATCCAAGAATACTTATTATTTTATCGTCATTAAAAATACTTCTCTTCCTCTTCTCAACATATTTTTGCATTTCTAATTTTGATTTTTCGCTTTCCCACTCATAGCTACATAATTCTATGTATTCTGACAAGAACTCACTATCTTCCTTAATATTAACTATTTTCATAAATATTACTCCCTAAATTATACTCTGTAAACTCTTCTTTTAATAAACCTGTTACACATTCATTGGTTGCTAAACACAAGAACCTTTTTCTTCTAATACCTTCATCTTTATACCCTAATTTTAATTGCATTTTTCTTGATTTCTCATTATTAGGAAAATATCCATTCTCTATTCTCCTTAGACCTAACACTTCAAAACAATACTTTATTCTACAACTAAATGCTTCTGTTCCATATCCATTTTTCTGATACTTTTCGTTAAGCCATATTCCTCCACCTGCTGTGCCATCTTTTCTATTTATGTTTGTTATCTCAATTCCACCAATTACTTTGTTATTTTCTTTTAATACTATCGCTAAATGTATTTTTACATTTTTATCTGCATTTTTTGCTCTATTAATAAAATTTCTAGCATCCGTTTCTGTATATGGAAATGGCACATTTGCCATCCATTTTGCTACATTAATGTTATTTAATCCTTCAACTAAATCTTTTACATCTTCATCTTTCCAATCTCTTAAAAATATTCTATTACTCTCTATTATCATATGAAGCTCCTTTATATAAATTCTACAACTCTTTTCTTAAACATATTTTATCGATACTAAAGCCTTCATTTTCATATAAATTAATAGCATTAGTATTGTCTTTACATACTGACAATTCTACATAGGCAACTTCATTTTCTCTAGCCCAGTTAATAAATTCTCTTATTAAACTTCTAGCAATTCCATTTCCTCTATATTGTTCTTTGACAAATAAAGCATCTAATTTAGCTATTTTATTAATAAAAAGATTCCCATTATCTTGAATAAATCCATATACATATCCTAAGATTATGTCATTATCTCTTGCTACCAATATTATCTTATTCTCATTATCTACCAACTTTTCATAAAACTCTTGTACTTTATAATTTTCATTTATATTGCTATCATAATTTTTTCTTTCATCTTGTATTAAATCTGTAAGCATCTTATTAATCTCTGGCATTTCATTTAACATTGCTTTGCTAATATTAAAATTCAATTTTATACCTCCTGACATATGTATGATTCAGCTTCTTCTCTACTTTTAAATATTACAACTTTTTTATTATCCTTATATTTTTCTATTAAATCATAAATTTGTGGTAATTTTTCTTTTGAAAAATTTAAAATAACTTGTTTAAATTCATCATCTAACTTTTCTTCTACCCAAGGCAAGTCATCTCTCTTTTTCCCAACACGAGATTCAGCTCCTGCTAAACAAACCTCAATTGGATAATCTAATAGAAATATTGTGTCACACTCTTTCATTCTCATTTCAATTGTTCTCTGATAATTACCATCAATAATCCATTCATTATTTTCTTTAAATATCTTTTTTAGCTTTTCTTCCAGTTCCTCTTTAGATATATGTGTGCCATCTGGATTATGATATAACATATCCAAATGAAATAATGGTATATTTAAAACATCATTTAGTCTTTGAGAAAATGTGCTTTTTCCTGAGCCAGGACACCCTATCACAATAATTTTCATTTTGCTTTTCCTCCTTATTATATCGATTTTTTTAAATATTCTGCCATATCCTCATAAATCTTCAAACTCTTTTTAAAATGTTCTAAATTTTCTTCATCAGTATTCATTGATTTTGGCAACTCTTGTCCTTCAAATACTACTATTCTATCAAAAGCAGAACCTGTACCATATGCCTTCAGAGCAATTGATGCCTTTTCTTCATTTATAAACTGGTTTATTTCGCCTGTCAGAGTAGCAAAAGTTAAACACTCTTTTAATATAATAGTTCTATCTACCTTGTTTTCCATCAATTTTAGTATTTCTTCACTTGAAAGCATACCATTTATATATTTTACAAATGGTCCCGGGAAACCATTTAATGCTGGTATGAAATAACCCACATCTGATTTTATTACTGAACTATTTAATTTTTTTGCTGCATAAAGTGCTGAATAAGCAGAAACATCTTCCACATTATATGATTGTATTTCGGGTGTTTCTATTTTTTCTTGTATTAAATTTAATCCTTTTTCTTTAAAAATATCATTAGCTACTCTATATTTTCCGACATTTTATCATAATAATCATAATTTTTAAATAAAATCTACTATTTTATAAAAATGAAGACAAAACCAATTAATTTTGTCTTCTAAAAATATATTTAAATACTATTACAAGCTCCATCTTTCTTAATGATACTCTTCATTATATAATTTTTTCCATATACTACTAAATTAATAATACATACTGCAATAATGTTTGAAAAGATATACCTGTAATTAAATAATATACCTTGAAAAATATAATGAATCAAACTTTGATTAACTCTCATCATAGGAAACATATAAAAACATATTATATCTATTATTATACTCCAAATTAAAATAGATACTATTGATAATACCGTATTCACTTTTCTGTTTTTAACAAAGCTTATAATAATGGAAACACTCAAGAAAACACTTACATTTACAATTGGAAATACCTTTCCTAATGAAAAATCATATTGTGAAACCATATAACCAATCCAACAAATTATAAAAATTGCTGAAATTTTCTTACCTTTATTGTAGGAACTTACAAGCATAAACAATGAATGTATCATATTACTCTCACCCTCTCGTTATCATATCTTAACCTTTAATATTCAAATTTTTCAAATTTAAAAGTATAGACTTTATTTGACTCAACCCCACAGTTTGATACTCCTACATTTGCATACTCATCATTTATGTAATATGACCAATAGTAATTATCACCTTGCTCAATTCCTAATATTGAAGTAATATATTTTCCATACTCACTATCTTCCATTTTCACTTCTAAATCTTTTGTTTTTTCTAATACCCCTGCTAAATATTTTTCTTCTGTTTCAATACCTTTATTATATATTTCTTTATTATCTTTATCAAAAACAGATATTGTTATTTTAACTAAATTATTATCCTTTTTATTGTTAATACTCTTGCTAATAGCAAAAAAACTTAAACCTACTATTATTAATACAGCTATTGTAGATATTATTATACTCTTTTTCTTCATCTTAAACTTCAATCCCTTCTATAATATAATTATATTCTCTTTATTAATTTATCTTTATATTTGTTAGTAAAACCAATTAACTCTTGCATATTTATATTTTTCAGTTTATTTGTTAATTCTTCTTTTACTCTTAATACAGTTTTATACTCTTTATCACTAATAATTTTTCTTAAGTACGCATCTTCTAATTCATCCTCATCTAATATAAAGAAATCTCCATTAGGTAACAAAACAAAATCAATAAATAAATCCTCTATGTAACTATCATTATCTTTTTTTATAGTTCTTGTTATATCAATATACCACTCTATCAAATTGCTTTTATTATCATACATAGCAGTAAAACAATAATTGCAATCATAAGGATAAAACTCAAGCCATATATATTGGTTATCTAATATACTTAAATTGTCTGATATTTTCCATTTTTTTGCAATTTCATCAAATTTTATAATACATACTCTACCTTTAAAATCCTTTTCTTCAAAATGTTGGCAGAAATAACTTGATTTAACAATATCTTTGCAATCCGACATATCTAACATCTTTCTTTTCATTAAATTATCATTCCTTATCTTTGAATATCTTTATCTATTTGATGTAAATTGACCATTTTTAATAAAAACAAAAAATCTTCTTTAAATCCTGATGGTCTCTCATCTATCATTTTTTTCAAAGTATCTAATTCAACATAATTAGCAGATTCTACTTCATTTTCATCAACTCTTACTTTTCCATCATAATCTACCATAAACAATTTTATAAAATAATTTGAGTTTAATTGTTCTGGTGTAAGATACGCAATTTGTTTATATTTAGCATCTTTGATTCCTAATTCTTCGCTTAACTCTCTCCTTAAAGCTCCTTCATAAGTTTCACCTTTATCAACATGACCACTTAAAGATATATCGTAACAATTTGGAAAAACTCTTTTATACTTACTTCTTTTGGGTAATAAAATTTTTCCATCACTAGTTCTTATTATTCCTTTAACAATTCTATAATATTTCAAATTTTCTCCATATATATCTTCTCTTGTTGCATTACCAACTACTTCATCATTGATATTTACTAAATCTAATCTTTCTTCTTTCATAGTAATTCCCCCTTGGTTTTATTTTTTTACTTATATACAAAAATGGTGTCTCCAATAATGTAACAAATAATTTAACAATCAATCCACCTATAATAATCTGTATAATAATCTTTTGTTCTAATATACCAGCAAAAGCAAATTCATAAAATAAAAAAGCTGTTGCAATTTGACATATAATTGTTGATATATTATTTCTTAACCACAGTAATTTTTCACCTGTAATTTTTCTAATAACATCAAATATTAATACATTTATTTTTTGGAAGACACAGTATGATATTATAATATCAGAAACAATAATCCTCCATTGATTTGACAATAATGTATTAAAACTGTTAATATACTCATTATCATTATTGATACTAATATACTTTATAAGATAAATTATAATCAAAAAGGTAATTAATGTAGCTAACCCTATATCCACTAATTTCATAGCATTTTTCTTTCCATAAAGTTCATTCATCATATCCATTGTTAAAAACAATACTGCATAAGCCATACTACCTATTGCAATATCCAAACCTAGAACCTGAATTTGCAACTTAATGACCAATTGAGATATAATTATATGAATTATATACATAATAACAATCCCAATTTTACCTAATACCTTATATGTACATAAAACCATTGTTAAGTCTATAAGTATAAAGCATACAAGCTTTAATAAATCCATTTTTTTGCTCCTTATCTATACAAATAATTGTCCGCAAGCTGCACTAATATCTCTACCATTTCCTTGATTTGTTTTTACCTTAAACCCATTATTTACCAATTTTTCTTTTATTTCTTCAGCTCTTTGAATATTATGTCTAATAAACTCCATCTTATCACTTTCATTATATAATATTAATTGTATTCTATAATACTCAGGATTTAGTAACCTTATAAGTTCATCTATATGTTAAGCTGTATCGTTTATACCAGCTAATAAAGTATAACTGATTGAAATTTTTCTGTTGGTTTTATTATGATAATACTCACACGAATTTAGACATTCTTTAATACTATACTTTTTGTTTATTGGTATCAATTTACTTCTTTCTTCATCAAAAGGTGTATGTAATGAGAAACATAATTTATAATCAATTTCATCATCTGCAATTTTTCTAATTTTATCTGCTATACCTGATGTAGATAAAATAAATTCATTGATATCAAATTTTTCATTAGCTTTTTTATAAAATTCTACTACTTCATTGTAATTTAGCAATGGTTCTCCCATCCCCGTTAGTAAAATTGAAGTAGTAGAACTATTATCGTTTTTATTATCATCAGTTATTTTTCTACTGTTTCAATCATTTCTTCGCATTTTATATTTCTCTTATATCCCATTCTAGATGTGCAACAAAACTTGCAATTAACCTGACATCCAATTTGCATAGAAATACATATAACTCTTTCAATCATTTTTTTATGATTAATCCTAGTAAAATACACTGCTTCAAATGCATCACAATTATCCATATTATATAACAAGTATTTTTTTGTTTTATCCTTTGATATAAATATTTTATCTATCTTTATCATACTCGGATACCTCTTGTTCTTTAGAGATTTTTGATATTTCTTCTATTTCTCTTACATAATCTTCATCTTTCATTCCTATTATCTCTATAACCCTTGGCAAACACCATCTATGATATTCCTGCCAATCCTTATTTAAAATTCTAACATTAAACTTTTCTGGATGTAAATAAATTTCTGTATCAGGATATGGTACAAAGAATTTAGGAAATGAAAAATCATATAAGTGTCTTTCATTCATTTTCTTAAATATTTCAAGATTTTCCCTTATAGCATCGTGGTCTTCATTTGGAAGTCCCACTAATGTATATAAAGACATTACTGGTAATTTTGCATCTCCTTTAATCTTTTCTAATGCTGCAAATAATTTATCCAAATCGTAATTCTTATTTAATGTTTTCAAAACTTTATCAGAAAAATGCTCTACCCCAATTAATATTTCAACCAAACCGTCTCCAACAAATCTTTTTATTAATTCATAGTTTCGTGGATCTGACAAGGTATTTGGTGTCGCATTGATACTAAAACAACACTGAAGATTCTTTCTTTCTAATTTGTTTAGGAATTCTTCTAATATATTCCTATTTATTAGAAAATCACTATCAGCTAAATGTATAAACTTTCTGCCATATCTATTTACTAATATTTCAATTTCATTCAATTTATCGTCAATACTATTGTAACATACTCTTTTCACTAATTTATGTTCAACACAATAATTACAATTATTAGGGCATCCAAATGATACATACGAATATAACATCGTATTATCTATTTGATCTTTAGGTATTACATCAAAATCTTTAGGACAATCAAAATAGTAATCTGTTTTTATTATTCCATCTTGTACTGGCACACCTTTTAACCAATCTATTATTACTCTGCAAGATTCATCTGCTCCATACCCGATATGTACAACATTTATATTTTCTTCTTTTTTTCCTGTTTTATAATACAATGTATGCGGACCGCCAAGTATAGTTTTTATATCTGGATTACATTCTTTTAATATGTCATTTATTTTCTTTACTTGTGCAAACTGTGGTGTTGTACTTGTTAAACAAGCTACACTGTAATCTTTACTAATTTTTCTTAATTGTTCAAAAAAGTCTTCTTCTTTCTTAAAATAATCTCCTGATATTAATTCAGTAGTAACACCATTTTGTTTTAATAAATAACTTAGCATTAATAGCCCATAATTCACAGCAAACTTTCCTGAAAATGCATTAATGTTTTCTACATCATCTCCTAAGTATTCTGATACCGCTTTATTAATTGCCATTCCATATTTTCTTGACCTCTCACTTTCAGATTGATTCAATATTTTAGGTGGCATATGTGTTATAGATGTAGGATCTACTAATAAAACCTTTTTATTCATCATCTTTTTCTATCACCTCTAAATCATATGTTTCTCTTTGTCCTTCAAACATATCTAAAATATTATATTGTGGTTGAGTATATGATAAATTATTTTTTGTTTCAAATGCTCTTTGAATATCTATAATTAAAGCTCTACCCTTTGTTGTAACTTCAAGATAATTATTTTTTATTTCTATCAATCCATCTTCAATCATCCATTTAATTTCTTCTTTATAGTATTCTAATGCATCTACTCCTGTTTTTTCTTTGAATAATTCTAAGTCAACTTTTAAGCACTTGCAACCAAGAACCAAATATCTAGAAATTTTTTCATTTAAATTCATTTTCTTTCCTTCTTGAACTGGCTTTTCATTGTTATTTACTTTTTTGTAATATTCTTGAATAGAATGTTCATTACAATAAACATAATCCTTAATTTGTCCAAATGCTCCTGGTCCAAAACTAATACACTCTTTTTGTGGGAATCCCCATCTATCATTATTATACACATTTTCTTTTCCATCTTTAGCAAAGTGATTTGATGTATATTGATGAAATCCTGCTTCTGGTAATCTTTCAGTGAATTTTTTATTCATTTCCATATATGTACTAAATTTAGGTTGTAAAGGTAATCTTCCATTTTTCACTTGTTTGAATGTACCAAGCTTAGGGAATAAAATCAAACTATATAAAGTAATATGGTCAATAGAATTTTTATTTTCCTTTATAAATTCTATCTCCTCATCAATTTCATCTAATGTTTGTCCTGGGTATCTATACATTAAGTCAATACTTACATCCAATTTATACTTTCTTATAAAATCAAAGAATGCTTTTATATTGTCATATTTATATGTTCTTCCCATCATCTTTAGATATTTATCTTTAAATGATTGAACACCAATACTTAATCTTGTTACAGGTGTTTTAGCAACTTCTTTTATATAATCTTCCTCTAAATCATGTAAGTTTGTTTCCAATGTTATTTCGCAATCCTCAGCAATAGTGAACCTTTGTGAAATAAATTCTAATAATGATTTTATTTCTTCAATAGGAACTGCAGAAGGTGTTCCTCCTCCTATCCATATACTCTCAATAATTTTACTTTTAAAATATTCTTCTTTTGAATACATATCAATTTCTTTCTTTAAAGCATTAAAGTATTCATCTAGATTTTGCTTGTTGATTGGCATACTATTGAATGGACAAAATTGACATTTTCCTTTACAAAAAGGAATATGTGCATATAAATTAATTCTATCCTTTTTCCACATTTCTTCTCCACTAACTTTTTTAAATTCAGATGGATACCATCTAATAACTTCATTAACCTCTGAATATTTTTTCATATAAAAACTACCTCCTAAATTATATTTTTTATTATCTTTCATTTGTTAAATCTTCATTATAATCCAAGTATCTTGCTTTACTATGAATTGAATCTTTTGTAGTGACTTTATATCGTTCTAGTGCATTAATATACTTTGGTATATCTGAATAAAAAGTAAAAAATAAATCATTTTCTCCATTTATAGAACCATATGTAAATTCAAAATATCCTTTAAAGAAATGGCACTTATCTTTTATAGCTTTTATAAGCTTAATCGGTATTGTTTTAGGTAATTCCTCAACAGTATCAAAACCTGAAAAAAAGCAACTTTCTATTTTTTCAGCATCAGCACCTCTACTAGTTAGTTCTCTAGAATTAACTGTATCTGTTAAAAATTCCATTAGTAATTTTCCTTTTCCATCTGACATTGCAGTTCCCGTAAAACAACCTTTAGTTGCTTCTATCTGTTGCATTATAGATAATTTATATTTATCATACATGCTTGATGGAATTTTACTCAAAATTGTGTATAACTGTTCTGCACTTGTTATATTCATTTGACCGATTCTCTGATACGATGGATTTACAGGTTCACATATTATAAATACTTTACTTTCTCTTTGAAATACCTTTTCTATCTCTTGTCTATTTTCTATAATCTGTTTTAATGGAAACATATAGCTTTTAATTGTTCTACACTGTATATCTTTTAAAAAATCTAAACCTTTCTTTCGTATATCATCAGTTTCTTTTTCTTGAATTCCCCATTCTATAGAGTTATAGTATCTCTTCACTTTTTTCTAAACACCTCCTAATCTTATATAAGAACTCTTTTGTTAAATTAACAAATTCTTCTTTTCTATCAATGAATTCTTCGAATGTTCCATATAATAAAGAATTTATATTATCTATTGTTCTTTTATCTATTGTATTATCTATAAGCATGATTTTTTCATTAATACTTTTTGCATTAATATTTTTAGACCACTTCATCATTCTAATGCTATTATCTAGTGATTTGGATATTGAATATCTTAATACTTCAAATAACATATACTCATCCATAATGCTTTCATTTTTTACAAGTTCCATTTTGCCATTCAAGTCTTTCCATTCTAAATAATATAAGGTATTATTATTTATCATATTTAAGCAATAATCTATTCCTTCTGGGCATAATATAATGTCTTTTTCAGAATATCTTATTTTCTCATATTTCTTTATTTTATCAGTTCCATAAATAATCCTGTAATTTTGAGAATATGAATATTTATGAGTTAATGGCAGTTCATCCAAACTTTCTTCTGTCATTGGTAAACAATGTAACAACAAATTCACTTTTGATTTCGTTATGTACCTTACTGGTCCAACCAAGAAACTATACTCTGTATTAATACCAATTTTAGAGAACTTATTTTTTATATTCACATTGAATTCCTTAATAACATTATAGGTTTTTCTGTCAATATTTTTAATTAATACCCTTATATCATAGTCATTGTATTGAATTAAAAGTTTATTTTTGTCCACCATTGAACCAATTATAAATATAGATACCAAATTATCTTTTAAATTATTTATTAGTGCTTTATAATCTGACTCTATATATTTTTCTAAATCGTAAACACTTCTTATTTCTATGACTTTTTCCCCCTCACATATTTTAACTCCATTATTTTTTATAATAAAAAAAGACAAAATTACATTGTAAGTAATCTTATCTTTCCACATAACGTTAATAATAAAAAGCACAATAAAATAATAACAATCTTATTAAAAACTGCTTTAATTTTTTTGTATTGAATTTCTTTTTTTATTTCATTAAAATTACTTCTCATTACTTAACTTCCTTACTATTTTAATTTTATATATTGTATGTTAGTCAATCATATGTCACAACTTTTTGAAATAAATATACTTTGAGTACCATATATTGTTTAAACTGATTCCACTTGACTTTCATATAATTTTAGCATTTCGTTGGGGCTCAGCCAATTCAGCGGTTTCATTGGAAAATTATTATATTCCTTCATCCAATCCTTGCCTCTGTTTTTTAAGTCCTCTAAACAATAAAATACTTTATTATAATAAAATCTTTCTTGATTTTTTCTATGACTTCTTTCTACCTTTCCATTTTGCTTTGGTGTGTGGGGTTTTATCAATTTATGCTTTATCCCCAGTTCTTTTAGTGCTTTTTCAAACATTGTTTCTGTATTCTTGTCGAATGCTGTCCAACTCAATCTATTTGTGAATTCCATTCCGTTGTCTGTTTGTATTGTTTTTATTTTAAATTTAAAATATTTTACTACTCTTTTTACAAATATTGTTGATGTATATGTGCTATGTTCATCTGTATACCATAAATATCTTTTTCTTGTATATTCATCTATCGCTGTATATTGATAATATCTTACTCCTTGTTCTTGCAAGTCTTTACTTAAGCACTTCTTTGGCACATATTTTACATCTATTTGTACTTTTTCTCCTGGATATGTTGGTTGTTCATAATATCCACCATTTTTATCTTTTCTTTTGCTTGGTACTTTTTCATAAATTCCTAATTTCACCATTACATGATATAATCCTTGTATTGTTCTTGTATATCCTGCTCGTCTTAATTTTACCCACAATGTCACTAAGCCTGTTTCTTTATTGTTTGCTTTATAATTCTTTATCATTCTTATTTCTTCGTCTGTATGCTCATTTGAATGATGATGTGGACGTCTTGATTTATCTTTTAAACTTTCTAAACTTCCATCGTATCTTTTTCTCCATCTATAAATTGTTCTTTTACATTCTCCAAACTTTATTGCTGCCTTTGTTACACCATATTTATATGAAAATTTTACAACAGACTCTTTATATTTTAATCTTTGTGTGATATTATTACCCATAAGAGAGTACCTCCTGTTCGATATGTTTTTTCGTCAACTAAACAATATCACTTTTGGTACTCTCTTTCAATATTTTATTTTCAATGTATGTGTGACATATCTATTTTAAACCTATATTCCTTACTATTTTAATTTTATATATTATACTATTTTTAGCATATTATGTCAATATGTTTTCCACTCATTTTCGTATTTCTTCCACAACAATATTAATATTTATCGAATTTTGTCGATTTTTGATATTTATATAATTATGTATATTCCTTTTAAACATAGGAAATAATATCAATATACTTTTTTGTACAATTATATTACGATGCTATTCGGTTTTAAATTCATTTTTATTTTTGTAATTATAATATATATTTGTTAAAGGTGATTAAATGAATACAGAAAATTTTGAACAAGCTATAAATTATGGTCAAAAACTAAAATTAGCAAGAGAATCTTTAGGTTTAACTCAAGAGAAAGTAGCTGAGTATTTAGGTCTAGGTCCAAGATACATTAGCGATATTGAGCGCAATAAAACTAAAGGAAGCATCGATACATTAATAAAACTTTGTAATATTTATAATATAACTCCTAATGATTTATTAAGTGATTATATATATTTCAATATAGATACTGTTAATATAGAATTGTCTGCTTTTTACTCACTGACAGAAGATTATCAACGTATCATATTGGACCTAATAAAATTTTTTAATCAAAAGAAACCCTAGGCTTTATATGATCATCATAAATTAATGTTTTTGTATATTAAATAAATGCATGAGTTACATATTTCTCATGTATTTTTTATTATAAATGTCATAATTTTTCTCAAACAAATTTTGCCATAATCATTTCAAAAAAAAACGTACTTTGAACAAATTTTATCTAACATATTTTTTACCTTTTCCTTTACCTTTAATCTGTTCTATTTCTTTTAATCTTTGTTTTTCTTTGACAATGGCTTTATCTGCCTCTTTCTTCCAAAGAATAGTTCTTCTTTCAATCATATATAAATTTTGAATATCTTCATTTAAGCTTTTTATCTTTGGTGCTAGTTCTTTAAGTTGCTTGTCAAAATCATCAATATCTTCCTGCTTTACAGATTTTCTTTTCTTTCTTAGTA
>ERZ827478.425-NODE-425-length-43994-cov-4.265641_pt1 | contig 43994 bp, 61 predicted proteins | sample MGYA00519705_ERZ827478 | MGnify/ENA primary metagenome ERZ827478 (study PRJEB31778, sample SAMEA3449318) | human gut metagenome | biome: human gut; feature: human-associated habitat; material: faeces | place: United Kingdom | collected 2010/2012 ...
CAGAGCTAGACGCATTGCCTAGCTTTACAGACGATAGCTTACTACCTGTGCATAATGGCGCAGGATTAAAAAAAGGCTTATTATCGCAATTGGCAAGCTATTTAGGAACTAAATTCAGTAATCCGAATTTATTGATTAATCCGGATTTTAAAATCAACCAAAGAGGAAAAAGTACTTACAGTTCTACCGGAGCAGGATGTACAGTTGACAGATGGGTTGGAACAAACGTAAAGACGGTAGTCAATTCAGATGGTACTGTATCTGTATCTTCTTTAAGTGGAACAGGATATTATACGCAACACGAAGAGAATATCTCATATGGAAAGCATACATACTCAATTTATGTTCAAGCAATTACCGGAACAGTAAAAGCTTTTTATAAAAGCAAGGATTCAAAAGATGTTGGATTAGGAACATTAAAGCAGGGATTGAATATCTTTACATCAGTTGATGATGGATTTAAAGGCCTTTTCTTAAGCGTCGCAGGAGGTTCATCTGTAACTTTGAAATATGCAAAGGTAGAGCAAGGAACAGTAGCAACTACATTTATTGCACCTAACATGGCAGAAGAATTGATTAAATGCTATAGATTCTATCAGATTGTTAGCATTGATATGTCGAAGATATCATTTGATGGGAATCAAGGCTTTATTCCATTTACGCCGAAAGTTAAGATTAGAACTACGCCAACATTAGGTTATTGGACAAACAAACTTTATATGCGTAAATCCTATACAGATATGACACTTGAAGAGTTGACATTTAATAGAGCGTGGGCTTCCAGTGACAACGTAATCGGTGTAGCGTTTAATGTTTCTTATAATAGAATATCTATGTTAACGCCAATCAATAGTCATTTAGACAGATTTGAATTGGACGCGGAAATTTATTAGGAGGAAGCTATGAACAACGAATATAAAGTATACGTATCCTTACAAGATGGATACATCACATCTATTAATTCAGAAATCTTTTTATCACAAGAAGAAATTCAAACAATGACAGAGATTGACAAAGGACAAGGCGATAAATACGCTCATGCTCAAGGTCAATATTTAGAAAAAGGATTAGTTGATGAACACGGAAGATATAACTACAAATTTGTAGAAGGTAAAGTAATTGAGGTTGCAGAAGGAGACAAACCTACAATTGAAGAACCAAAAGCAGTACCAACTGAGCAAGAGAAGATTAACGCACAATTAATGTTACAAATTGCGCAGTTAAAAGCTCAATTGAATGGGGTGAAGTAGTATGAGTTATGAATTAATCAAATCGTATTATGAATTAGGCTTATTTACAAAGAGCGATTTAGAAATCTTTGCTTCTATCGGTTGGATTACAGACGCTCAGAGAAAAGAATTAATTAAATAGGCTTTAAAAGCGTTTTAAAGGGCTTAAATGCCCTTTTTCTGTAGGAGGGCATATAAATGTTAAGTGAAGAAGAACAAAGGGAACAAGAACGTAAAAAAAGGCAGGAAGAAAGGAAGCAAGAACGCCTACAAAAGCAAATTGAGAAAAGAAGAAAGCTTGAAGAAAGAGAAAGAAGAAGCGTAAAGCGTGCTAGTGTATTTGAATTAGGGATGATGATATTCGTATCTAATAAAATTCGTGAAGTTTTAGAGAAAAGCACCGAAGAAAATGCGAAATTCAATGATATATTAGCAAAATCACTTGTTGATTTGCGTAAATTTACAAAAAAAGAATCGAAAAGCCTAAAAAAAGATGTAATTAAAGAATCAAAAAAAGACTTTGAAGAACATAAACAAGGGGCACTTGATTTAATCAAAGAAGCAAGCGGAAAGCCTATCAAAAAGAAGCTCAAGATGGATTTATATATCAGTCCACAAGATGACACTTCAAAGCGTTGGAAGAAGTACATTAAATCAAACGCAAATACATATGCAATCGGCAAAGATAAACTTCCTGTGTTCTTTACAAAAATAGTTCAAGAAGAAGTTAAAAATGTGGTAGGTGGTAAATGCACAATTGATGATTCTTGTAGAAAAGCTATCTCGAAATTAGCAGATAGCGGTGTGAAAATCGTGGAATATGATACAGGAGTTAAAAGAAACGTGGATGTATGGGTAAGGCAACAAATGCAATACGCAGAAAAGGAATCGTCGCAAGAAATTAACAATAAATGTGCAAAAGATATGGGCGTTACTGTATTTGAGTTTGACGCTCACGCAAATGCAAGACCAAGTCATAAGAAATGGCAAGGCAAGCGCTATGATACACAAGGGAAACTATATCCTAGCTTGTATGAGTTAACGCATGGAGAAGAAAAAGACTACGGGTGTAGGCACTTCGCCCAACCTGTATGGGATGTTGATATGCCTTACGCTTACACAAAAGAGCAGTTAAAGAATATTGATACAAAGCCTTTCACATTCCAAGGAAAAGAATATGAAGGATATGAAGCTAGGCAGTATCAAAGAGAATTAGAAAGAAACATCAGAGCGTTAAAAAGGGAAGTAATCTTATTGGATAATCAAGGATTAGGCAGTACAGAAGCTAAAATCAAACTAAAACACGCAAATGCAACGTACAAAGCTTTCAGTACTGAAATGGGAGACAGAGTTCACAACGATAGGCTTAGAATCGGCTAAAAAGCTCACATTGTGAGCTATTATTCAAGCTAAAATATAGTTAGCCAATACCATACCGGAGAAGATTCGGTTTATAAAAGACTTTAGGAGGGCACATGAAAAACATTATTGAAATTTTAAAAGAATCAAACATTGAATTAACTAAAGAGCAAGAGGAATCAATTACAAAGCTAGTAAATGACAACTATAAGACGATTGCAGAGTTCGACAAGCAAAAAGAAAAGCTATCTTTAGCAGAGAACAACGCAAAGGAAATTCAAACAAAGTTTGATAATTTCAAGAAAAGCTATGATGGGGTTGATGTAGAAGAGTTGAAAAATAAAATCAATACATTGACGAATGATATTGATACTCAAAAAACTACATACGAAACTCAGATTAGCAAAATGAATCTTGATTCTGTATTAAGCGCAAAAGCTAAAGAATACGGATGTAAAGATTTTGATTTAGCGAAATCACAATTTAATTATGATGATTTGTTAAATTCAAAAGACCAAACAAATGATATTGACAAAGCTTTCAAAACTTTGAAAGAAAATAAGCCAATCTTATTTGAAGAAACACAAAATGAGCCTACTGTAAAAGGCAATATTGTTGGAAATAGTGGGCAAGGAGCAAACCCAAACGCCGAAGATTTATTACTGCGACAAGTAATGGGTTTAACTACAGAAAAGAAATAAGGAGGATTTAATTAATACCAAATCAAATTGCGTTAGCTAAAACGTATATCTCAAATTTGGATGAGGTATATAAGTTAGCTTCAGTCACAGGTGATTTAAACGCAGACGCAACAATGGTACGAGCCGGAGCAAATGCAAAAGAAATCATCTATCCACAGATTTCAGTCAAAGGTTTAGGTAACTATGACAGAAATAGTGGATACACATCAAATTCAGTGAAATTAGAATGGAAAACTGCTACATTCGACTACGACAGAGGAACTAAGATTGCAGTCGATACACAAGACAATGCAGAATCAATGAATATTGCGTTCGGTATGGCAGGAGCGGAATTAATGCGTACAAAGGTTGCACCTGAAGCAGACGCTTACACATTCGCTAAAATTGCCGGTACAACAGGAATCACAACAGTTGCAGAAGATTTTGCAGACGCAGACGCATTCTTAAAATCATTATTAAAAGCCGTTACTAAAATGGATGAAGATGAAGTGCCAAGTGAACAACGTATCTTGTATTTAACACCAACGTTATTAAATAGCGTTAAAGCATTAGATTCATACAAATCACGTGAAGCTTTACAAGGATTCGAAAAAGTCGTTCCTGTACCTTCAACACGTTTCTATACAAAGATTAAATTGTTGAGCGGAACAAGTACAGAAACAGACGGTGGATTTGCGAAGGCAGAAGATGGACACGCAATCAATTTCTTGATTGTCCATAAACCTGCCGTTATGAAATGGGATAAACACACTGTTTCAAACATTATTCCTGCAAGCAACAACATTGAATCAGATTCAGATGTATTGAAATATCGCAAGTATGGAATCGTTGATGTATACGCAAATAAGGTAGCAGGTATCTATTTATCTGCTAGTGCAGAGTAATGGCAGTTGAAATCGGATGGGGTTACCCTTCTAAAGTTGAAAAAACTAAAAAAGGTAAACCTCAAACAAAAAAAGAGGAAGCTAAACCTAAAAAAGAAAAATAGCATAAAAAGGGGGTTGTAAAATGAACAACATTTTAGATTGGGAATATTACAATTCCCATTTTCCTAAATTTGATGAAAATCAATTCAATCAGTATTCTTACAAAGCAGAAGCAATAGTGTTGAAGTATGTGAATGTTGATTCTATTAATGAACAGAACGAAAATACTTTAAAAGATTGTATTTGCGATGTATTAAACAATGTAATTTTTGAAGATTCAATTGATGGCGTATCAAGTATTTCAAATGGTGGATATTCCAAAAGCTTTATAAACACTACGCACTCAGACAAAAGAAACACGCTTGAGGATATCATATCCTTTTGGTTAGGCGATACATATTTAATGAAAGAAAGATGGATTGCATTATGATAGGATTTTTTGAAGATTCAATCACGCTTGTAAATCACTACTATGACACATTGACAAGAGAAGATAGGTTTCAAGCTTCTATTATTGATAAATGTATGTGGAGACAATCAACTGTTAGAACTGCAAACGGTAATATTCTGAGCATAGCCACATCCACAAATATTACCATTCTATATCGTGAGGGATATGTTGAGCCTTACGCATATGCGAAACTTTCAAATGATGAAAAGAAAAAGCACTTCACATTAAATACAGATAAGATAGATTTTGTATTCTTTGGAGAAGTCAAAGAAGATTTATCCACAATTAAAGCAATAAACGAAGCTAAGAAGAAATACAAATGGACAACAATCCAAAGCGTTACAGATTGTACGAATGTCGATATGTTGAAGCATTGGGAGGTTGTTGGTCAATAGGAATGAAAGTCAAACTTGATGTTGAATCAATTCCCCAAATTAAACAATCAAGAGGGCTTGAAGAACGTGGACGTGTACAACAAATGATTGATAACGAAGTTATTAGGCTTATGACACCTTATGTTCCGTATAGAAACGGTCCTTTAGCAAGGTCTTCATATAGAATGACACAAATTGGTAGTGGATTAGTAAAACAAGGTGGGCCAAGTGCTCCATATGCAAGACGTTGGTATTACAACAAAGAGGAAGTTGAATTCGTTGGTGGCAAAGTAGACCATTGGTTTGATAAAGCTATGCGAAACGGTGGAGCAAAAGAAATCTTGAAAGAAGTACAAGAAATGATAGGAGACGGAGAATGACAGTATCAAAAGCATTGATTCAATGGCTTTATGGCTATGGAAATATACAGATAGATGAACGTATTGAAACGGATGTTTTAGCGCAACAAGCTATCTCTTATGCGCTATACAAAGAACCTAACGCAATTGTAGATACATACATTGACGGCTCTCAAATGCGTACAGAATACTACACGTTTCTAGCTCGTAGGAATACACAAATCGAAGCCGAAAGGCAAGACAACAATTCTTTCTTAGAAGAATTAGAAAATTGGATTGATGAAAAGAATTTAAACGGAGAATTACCACAACTAGACGGAAACAGATATTGCGATGATGTTTCCGTTTCAAGTGGTTTATATCTATACACGAATGAGGATAGTCAAGCAGTGTATGCCTTGACTATTCAAATTAAATACAGAAAGGAGCTTAATTAATAACAACTACAGGGACTGAAGTAGCAACAGGACAGACAGTCAAGAAGTATATGATTGGATTGTTCTTACAAATGGGAGAAGGTTATAAGCGAGTTAAGAAATCAACAACTTTAGATATTTCTTTCAACAGTGAAACTGAAACGTATGACTTTATCGCGGATAAGAACCCAACAGAATCATTAAAGAGCTATTCACCTCAGATTTCGCAAGATTTAACCATGATTAAAGGTGAAGATGACTTTGAATACATTTACGAACAAATGATGAAATCCGTTCCAAACAATGAAGAAGTGAACACAAAAGCTTTACTTGTATTCATGTTTGACGGAGACAAAACAGAGGGGTACAAAGCTTGGGAAGTTGACGCTAAATTAATCTTTGATACATTAAGCGGTGTCGATTCCAAAATCAATTTCAACATTAACTTTGCAAGCGATATTCGTGTCGGTGTTGCAAAGGTATCAGGTGGAACAGTAACATTTTCTGAGCCATCAAAATAATAAAGAAAGAAGAGGTAAATCATGAATAGAATCACGTATGAAGGGAAACAGTATGAAATCCCACCTAAAACGATTGAAGTTTTAAAAGCAGAGGACGCTTGTAATGCATTTCACGCAGCACATGAAGAAGCATATCGAGCTAAATTCGACTATCTAAAAACAGTATTAACAGATGAACAGATTGAAAGCATGTTAGGAACTGCAGACTTTGAAAAAGTTGATTTGATGGAAGTATTGTATATTGTCAATTTGATTGATGATGAATATTCAAAGAGAACGGTGGAACAATTAGAAAAGAAATTAAAATCTACATTCGGAACAAATGGAATGAAGCAATTTCTTGACGCAAGCAAGACTGTTTCTAGCATTTCGGCGAAGAAATGATTGATTTACGGACAAAAGGCTTGCCAAATAGCATACAGTCGCTAGATGGCGAGCCTATTTTATTAAATACAGATTTTCGGTTGTGGATAAGATTCTATGAAGAATTAGAACGATTCAACAATCATGTTGTTGATGAAGTAGATTGTTCTTATTTATTCGCAGATGAACCACCTATCATAGATGAGCATATTTTAAAAGAGCTAGAGCAATTCCTACACAACCCTTCTAGTACGCCTAGAAGTGATTCTACAGGCGTTAAGACATTGGATTATGTAAAAGATGGGGAATATATTTATTCGGCTTTTATGCAACTTTACGGCATTGATTTAACTGAATGCGATATGCATTGGCATAAGTTCTTAGCACTAGCCAATAATATAGTTGGCGATTCAACTTTATGGGGATATGCAAAAAGTGTTAGAGGGTATGAAAAGCCTTCAAAGAATGATACACAGGATAAAATATATCAAAGGGCAAAAGAAGCGTGGTCTTTCCCAATTGAATTAACAATAGAGGAACAAGAAATGAAAGATGAATTTGATTCATATTTTGATGTTTAGAAAAGGAGGTGGAACATTGAATATCAGACGGAACATTAAAGTTTGAGACAAAGATAGATACAAGTGGTTTAGAGAATGGTATTAAATCTGTAAAGGTTGTATCAAATGAAGCTACAAATGCAATCAAGGAAACTTCAAAAGAAATTGATAAGCTAGGTTCTGATGGTTCAAAAGCACCACCAAAGATTACTGATGAATTAAGAAAGCTAAATGATGAGCAAAAGAATACACAAACAGAAACGCAAGAAACAGGTTCTAAATTTGATGTATTTAAACAAGTAGGAAACAGTGCCTTAGAATCAATTCAAGGTGGATTTGATGGATTACTAGATAAGATTCAGAATATTAGTCCGGAAGCAACTACAATCACTGAAACCTTAACAGGATTAGGCGTAGGAGGTGTCGTAGGCGTTACTGCCGTAGCAGGAGCTATCGGTGGTATGGCACTAGCAATTAAGACAGGTGTCAATCAAGCTACTGAACTAGATGACGCTATGGCTAATTTCCAAGCTCAAACAGGTGCTTCAAGCGAAGAAATGAATAAATTCAAAGACATTGCTCGTGAAGTTTGGTCTAACAATTTCGGTGAAGATATTTCAGATGTAGCCGATATGATGGGCAGAGTCAAACAACAAATGCAAGGCATAAGTGATGTCGATTTAAAGAATGTTACTGAGGATTTATTGACATTAAGAGATACATTCGGAATGGACGAGAACGAAACATTAAGAGGTGCTCAACAATTAATGAAGCAGTTCGGAATCACTTCTCAAGAAGCGTTTGACCTTATGGCTACAGGTGCTCAGAACGGTTTGAATAAATCAGATGAGTTAGGCGACAACATTTCGGAATACTCCGGTAAATTTGCTCAAGCAGGATATTCGGCAGATGAATATTTCCAATTAATGCAAAATGGTTTAGACGGTGGAGCTTATAACCTTGATAAAGTTAACGACGCTATAAACGAAGTTACCACAAGATTAGTTGATGGAAATATCGAAAAAGCTTTAGATAGTTTCGATACAAAGACGCAAGATGTATTCAAGGCATGGCAAGAAGGAAGAAAAACTCAGAAAGATGTTGTGAATGCGATTGTAGAAGATATTTCAAAAACCACAAATCAACAAGAAAAGTTGAATAAAACGGCAACGGCATTCGGTACAATGGGAGAAGATTTCAACGCCGGATTCATTCAGTCCTTAACGACAGTAGGAAATAAATATAAAGATGTAGAAGGGGCAATGGATAAAGTCAAAGATATTGCAAATGGTGGCTTAAAGAACGCTTTAAGCGGATTAGGCCGTACGTTTCTTGATTCATTTACACCAATAGGCGAACTTATTACCCCTATTCTTTCCGGTATTATTGGATTGATAACTGTAGCGATACAAGGTATTCAACAAGGGTTTGCAAAAGTTGGTGATGTAATTTCAAGCGTATTAAGTAAGATTGATACAAGTGGAATTACAGAATTGACAAGTCAAGTTTCTAAAGTATTAGCTCCTGCGTTTAAAGAAGTTAAAAAAGCTATTGATGAAATGAAAACGGCTCTTGAACCTATCGCAAAAGAAATCTTAGGTAAAATTGGTAACGCAATTCAAAATGTAGTAAACCAAGCTCAAAAAATTCTTAGCGTTGTAGGCCCACCAATTCTAGCAATCATTAAGAAGATTATTCAAACGGTAGTTGGAATGATTCCTGTAATAACATCTATTCTTCAAGTAGTTGGAAGTGTGATAAGTGGAATCATTTCATTTATAACTATGGTTGTGACGTATGTCGGAACTGCAATTGCAAAAATACTAGGATTTATCATGCCTATTGTTCAAATTGTAGCTACAATTGTAGCGAATATTTGGTCTGTAATATTAACAGTTGCGCAGAATATTTGGAGTAAGGTTAGCGAAGTAGTTACTGCGATTATTGCTTTTGTAAACAATGTGTTTAAGACTGTTTCAGATGTAGTAGGAAAAATTTGGAGCAAGATTCAAGATTCCATGAACAAGGTAAGAGATAAAGTTCAAGGAGTTGTCGACAATATTAATAAATATTTCAATAATGTTAAGGATACCGTTTCGGATGTATTCAATGGTATTTGGTCTAAAGTTCAAGGTGTAATGGATAATGTAGGGAATAAAATTTCAAATGTTCTACAAGGAATACAGAATTCATGGAATGGCTTGACAGGGTTTGTAAGTGGTGTATTTGGTGGAATTGAAGGAGCAGTTAGTTCATTAGTTGGAAGTGTAAAAGGAATGGTAAATGGTGTTATCGGTGGCATTAACGGCGCTATCGGTATCATCAACAAGATTCCCGGTGTACACATTGGAAGGATTCCAAGACTAGAGCGTGGTGGTGTATTGAAACGTGGTCAAATTGGTTTGTTGGAAGGTAATGGAGCAGAAGCAGTCGTTCCTTTAGAAAAAAACAAAGCATGGATTCGTGCCGTAGCTAAAGATATGGCTCAAATCATGCCGAGCGTTACAACTAATAACAACGGACAAACTATCAATTTCTACAATAAAGCTCAAAGTCCGGATGAAATCGCTAGAATGTTACGTATGCAAGCAAGATATGGATATGGAGGTGTGGTTCAATAGATGTCAATAAAGTAAGAGTTATTGTCCGTAGGGATGATGGCAAAGAATTTGAAATCGACAACAAAAGATGGAGAATACCATCTAGTGACGGATTAGATGGATTTGATTATGTAGCACCTTCATACACAACACAAGACAATGCATTTGGAAATGGTGCTAGATTAATCGGTTCACGTATTCCAACTAAAGAAAGAAGCGTGAAAGCTATCTTTAAGGGCTCGCTAGAAGAAAAAAGAGAAGAAAGGGAGAAGCTACGGCGCTTCTTCCAATATTCTCATGTCTTTGATGTAATAGTTGAGTATCTGGGAGAAAAAAAGTATTGCAGAGGTCGTTTGTATGCTTATAGCTTACCTACTGTTAACATTTATAAAGATTTAGAGCTTAATTTCACGATTCTATGTACGCAACCTTTATTGCTTTCATTTGATGATTTCGCAAGGAATATCGCAGAAATTGGCGAAGGTTTAGCGTTCAATTTTGAAATACCGGAAACAGGTGTAAACTTTGGAACATTTACATTCGCTAGAGAAATCTACATTGATAATCAAGGCGATACAGAAACATACTGTAGAGCCGTTATTGAAGCGTTTGGAGAGGTTACAAATCCGAAACTGTTCAATAAAGATAAATATATTCGTGTATTAGATACGCTACACAATGGTGATGTGTTAGAAATTGATTTAGTTTCTGAGCCTATATCAATCAAAAAGAACGGTGTGAATTGTATCGGCAAAGTTGACAGAACCTCATCATTCAATGTTATGACGATTCAGTTAGGTGAAAATATCATAGGATATACTGCCGACAATGGAGATACGAACCTAGCTTGCACTGTTTACTATAATGAAAGGTATTTAGGTTTATAGTATGTCTTATTTCGGATTAGATAAAGATTTCAATATCGTTACACATCTAGCACCTTATAACGTGCAATGGAATAGGCGATATTATGAAACAGGAGATTTTGAGATTTATATTGATATAGGGCAGTATTCGAGTGATATCAAATATATTTATTCAACAGAGGATAAAGAGTTAGGAATTGTAGAAATACCACATTATTCCGTTTCAAACAACACGAAACAAATGTTGCTAAAAGGTTCGTTTTTTGAAAAGATATTAGCAGATGATTGTATTTATCCTACATTTGCAAGTAGTGGAAAAATTGTTGATGTAGTCAAGAAGTTATTAGACAAGTATTGCTCATGGAAAATGGGGTATAGATATGATGAATCCATTACCGATAGAGTAGATTTTCAAGAAACAGGAGCGAACCTTGACGAGAAGCTTTATGAGTTGTTATATCCGTTAGAATTGTCTTTTCGTATAGAATATGACTATGTATCAAGTACGTTCACATTCGTATTGTATCGTGGCCGTGATTTGACTCAGAATAATACAGACGGAAACAATTTTGTCACATTCTCTACAGAGTTCGGAAACATTGAAGAACCGGACGTTATGATTGACTCAAGTAAATACAAGAACTATGCAATCGTTTGTGGTGAAGGACAGTCAGAAGAACGTATATACGTTGAATATGACGCTAGAATAGATAAGAATGAGCGAATTAAGAAATTGTTCGTAGACGCACGTTCTGAGCGTATGGGGGACGATATTACACTTGATGAATATAAGAAGATATTGATTCAAAAAGGGATTGAAAAACTAGCAGATTGTCAAATTGAAGAGAATGTAAATTTCGGATTGAATACGGATTCATACGAATACAAAGTTGATTTCGATTTAGGCGATAAGGTGGATGTGATTGTAGCAGATATTGGACTAGTAATGACTGCGCGAATTAGAAATATATTTGAAGTTATTAAGAGTGGATATAGAACCCTAGAATTAGAGGTTGATAATTTAAAAATCATGTAAAGGAGTGAATTTAATAAAAAAGAAAGATGATGGAGGATTTAAGCAAATAGCAAGAAGTATGTATTTTCTAGACAAAATGAATGCAATAGGTGGTGTAGCCGTAGCCGTATTAACATACGTATTAGGTGAACATTGGTATTTATTCGCATTCTTCTTATTTATGAACGTTGTTGATTACATTACAGGATGTATGAAATCGGCTATCGCTCACAAGCTAAACAGTAATAAAGGATGGATTGGAGTTCTTAAAAAGCTAGGCTATTGGATTATGATTGTTGTTGCTTTCGCATTCAGTGTATTCTTGGTGGAAATTGGCGAAATGTTGGGAATTGATTTCCGTGTAACTACATTATTAGGTTGGTTTGTACTAGCTTCTCTATGTATTAACGAGGTGCGTAGTATTATTGAGAACCTTGTACAATGTGGATATAACGTACCAAAATCATTAACTAAAGGATTAGAAGTAGCAGATAAACTCATTAACGAAGAACAAGACAATGACGACTCAAGTACCTTGGAATAAGATTATTCTTGAATAATTCATTAACTTAGCATTATTAACTAAGGATGAAGAAATGATTCTAAGAACTAGAATATACGGATGGACAGTTAGAGAGCAAGCAGATAGATTGGATATGAGTGTTTCTAGCGTGAATAGAATCATTAAACGAATCAAGAATAAGTATGATGATGTAGAAAAATATAGCGCAATTCTACCACCTAGAAAAACCAGTAAAAAAGAAACAAATCTAGATGATGATTAGAGGTTGAAAAGCCTCTTTTTTTGACATTTATATGATATTAACACGGAAACAAATTGAGATTGAACCTGAATATAATTAGGGTTGTAAAGAGGTGAGCGAAATGTATAATCCAATCAATGACAGAATTAACAATTTAATGAATCAAAAGCAGATGATTGAATCACAATTACAAAATATTCAACAATTAGCAAATATTCCACCTATTAATATTAATAATCAAATTACACCTAACATGGCATTAAATGATTTCAATGGTAAGTGGGTTAATAATGAGCAAGAAGCAAGAAATATGATGGTGAATGGTTTGCCTAGTATCATGTTAGATAGAAATGATTCAGTGTTCTACATGAAGTCTTTAGACGGCAGTTTCAAGAAATACAGATTCCAAGAAGAAACAGAGCCAAAGAAAGACAATATAGAACAACGCTTAGACAAGCTAGAAGCTATGATATTAGGCTTAACAAACGGAAATAATATAAATACAAAGGCAGAGAAAGAAACGCCTAGAAAGGAGCTTAAAGCGTGAATCCTTTAATGAATATGATGAACCCTCAACAGATGTTGTTGGGGATGTTACAACAAAAAAATCCACAAGCATTTAATCAAGTACAACAATTAATGCGAAGTGGGCAGAATCCCCAAGTATTATTAAATAATATGATGGGGCAGTTAACGCCACAACAGAAGCAACAATTTGAAAACGTGGCTAGTCAATATGGGCTAAAACGCTAATTGCGTTGAAAGGAGGAAATATAAATGGAAAGCATGAATGGTATTCAACCAATGTACGATTTAGCAGACAGAAACAACAATGAATGGGGTAGTGGAAATTGGATTTGGATTATCCTTTTATTCTTCCTATTTGGTGGAAACTGGGGTAACAATGGCAACCTACAGAATGACGCATTAATGAATCAAGAATTTATTAAACGTGATTTATTCAACACAAATCAGAATGTATCTAGCCAAGGCTACCAAAATTCAAGAGATATCTTAGAAAGCCGATACACTACACAATTAGGTTTACAGAATCTAGGTCAACAGAACCAAGAATGTTGTTGTGCAACACAAAGAGCGATTGACGGTGTAAACGCACAAAGCTTTAAGAATACGTGCGATATTACAAGCGAAACGGTAGGAGTCGCTTCTTTAGAATTAGAACAGAATGGAGAAGCAGTAGGAGGGACAGAATCTTCATATAATGTAGCTACTGCGAATGCATACGGAAATGTAAGTGGAGTTACATTGATTCAAGTACCTTGTGGAGCTTCTTACACCATCACGCTAGGAAATAACAGTGGCTTAGATTTATCTGTTCAGAATGCAAATATCATCATTAAAAAATTAGCGTAGGTGTATCATGCAAGAGGTTAGAAAAAGGAATCTAGACCTCTTAACGGAAGCTATGAGAGGACTAGAAAAAGGATACAATGATTTAGATTTTAGAGTTATGAGCCAAGCTTTAGACAATATCAAAGACATTGATACAATACTAGCTATGAGTGATGGAAGAACGGCTATAAATTCATTAAAAACAAATGATACAGATATTGAAGGAACGGAAATTGATGACAATATCGCATTAATGAATAATCATTTCAGAAAATATATAGAAGCTAAAAAAGAATATCGAAAAGATAACAATGAAATTGATAAGCGAACTTCTATTCGTGAATTAGAAGCTTTTCTTAGTGCTATGTATGGAATCTTAGAAGAAATGAAAACGTCTAGCGATTTTCAAGAAGAAAGAGAAATGGTAAGAGATAAATTAAGGGAAATGTTCTCTGTATATCAGTAAAAAAAACCTCTTTTATGTGCTATAATTGGTACATAAAGGAGGATTTTTAATAAATTATCAAAGTTTTAAAAAAGCCGTATTAGGCAAAGCATTCGACATTGACGGATACTATGGTGCTCAATGTTGGGACGGATTCGCAAAGTACATGATTGACTTAGGATATCAAGCTATCCATTGCACGACAAGTAGTTTTGTTAAGGACATTTGGAACAATCGAAAAACAAATGGTATCTTAAACTATTGCAATGAGGTATCAATCATGCAACCTGGAGATATCGCCGTTTTTAAAGAAGTAGCAGGAGTTACGCCATACAGTCATATCGCAATCTTTGATTCTGATATTGACGGAAAGCAAGGATGGTTCTTGGGCCAAAACCAAGGTGGAAAAGGTGGAGCATTCAATTTAATTAAATTACCTTATTATGCAACCTTTGATACTGCGTTTAGACCTAAATGTTTTTCGAATACAGGAGCAGTTAAACCAAGTATTCCACAACCTGTAGAAAAGATTGACCAAATTTTACATCCAGGAAGCTATGTAACATCCGTACAAATGAAGATTGGCAATCAAGGATTGAAACAAATCAATAGCGATTTATGCGCATACCTTGCACCATTAGGTGGTTGGTTTCCAATTCGTTTAGTCGACAAAGTTCGTTATTCTGATGGATATAATGATAACGTATTGCATACAACAAATGCCGTTGTCTATGTTACAAGAATCCGCGTTGATGAAGTCAACGTGCAAAAGAACGTTGCGAAAATCGGTGGAATTTGGGTAAATTGTGACCCATTAATTGAAGTAGCATAAATTACATATAAAACCTTCAACTATTTTTTGTATATTTTAGCCTATGAACTTAATCATAGGCTATTTTTTTGTGCTATAATTAATGATGGAAAAAGCCAAGTTAGTCAAATGGCTTTCAAAGAAAAAAAACACATCTATTGACGAATATTTATGTTTATCAGATTTTCTTGCAAAGAACCTAGCTAGAAATAAAAAAAGCAGATATTTAAATCGTAAGACTTGTTTTTTATTCCACTGATTAGAAGCAGACTAGTAGCTTTTGAAAAGTGGTCTTTTTTTTATTTTCCTAAAAAAGTTCTTTACATGTACATACATGTATGTTATACTATATATGTACTTAAGGTACACAGGAGGAAACAAGAAATGAAAAAAGAAGTAAAAGAAATAACATTTAAATGCAACCATGAATTAGTTGAGAAATTTGAAGATGCGTGTGATAAATTACGCATCGAAGAAAACGAAGTATTCAGAAATGCAATGAGAAGAATAATCCAAGAAAGCAAAAGAGAAGAAGCAAGAACAAAAAAAGAATTAGACGAAGTTTTGGCTATTGTAGATAAATTCAAAAGTGGGGAAAACCTTACACTTGAAGAAATTAAAACTCTAGCATACACAGATATAAGTGAGCTAGATACAGAGGAATGGAACTCTGTAGACGATACTCTTTCTTATATTTTGAAAGAGTATGGTGAGGAATGGTCAGAATACGATGCGAATTATCCAAATAATACATATAGATATGGATACGTATTAGAAGGACATACCTTTATAACTAGCTATACAGGTATAGCCGACCGTTATTGGATAGAAGAAACAGGAATGTTATGTGAATAAGGGAGGAACAAGAAATGAAAATTAATAATATTGAGGTAGTTGGAAATAAATTTGCATATGATGGATGTCATAAAATATACATCATTGAAGACGAACAAGATGAGCAGAAAGCTATTGATTGTGGATATAAAATCATGAATATCTCTGATTTGATTGATACATATCGATATAGTTGCGAGCTTAGATTTGTACGAAATTGGAAGCTTGATAAACTATATGTTGGGCAGTATGAATATGCAACTTTTGAAGATAATGGGAAAACATTTGAATTTACAAATGAATTTGATGATGATGAAGAATGGTATTAGGAGGAATGTTAATGGCTTCAGAAGCAAAATTAAAAGCTAACGAAAAATACATCAAAGCTAATACAAAGACGATTTGTGTTCGCTTGAACTACAATACAGATAAAGACATCATGAATAAATTAGATGAAGTCGATTCTAAAATGGGGTACATAAAAGAATTAATCCGAAAAGATTTACAGACTATAAAAAAATAGTCTGTTTTCTTTAAAAGTTCTTTACATGTACATACATGTATGTTAATATATATATGTACTTAATAAAGTACACAGGAGGATACAAGAAATGACATTAAAAGAATTAAAAGAGTTAGTTAAGAAAACAGAAGAATTAGAAGGTTACAGAAAAAACGCAGATTTATTATTTGAATACACTTGGATTTGTGTACAACTTGAGAAAGGAATTGAAGATGATAATTACGCAAGAGATTTAAGAGAAGAAAAATTTAAATTACGTTATGAAATCCTAAAAAGAATGGGAGGTAACGAGTAATGAAAAAATTGAGATGTAAAAAGCAGTATGGTACATGGTACTATACAAAAGATATTCCGAGCGTTTACAATGGCTTAGATGCACCGGTTTACAACTTATTTGATGAAGATAAAAATCCTGTTATGTCATTTGGATGTTATGATGAAATGAAGTTCTATGTAGAGACAGGTCATACATATTAGAAAAAGCGTGCAAAGGATGTACGCTTTTTTATTGGCATATTTTTTGGCATATTTTATAACGAAAAATATATTACAAACCATTACGAATTATTACTAAATATTACAGAAAAAATATTTAGATTATGTATATGTAATTATGGTATAATAGTTCCGTTTATGGTGGAGGATATGTGATGGAAGCAATCGAAGTTTCACATTTAACTTTTTCCTATGACGGGAAAAATGATATATTAAAAGATGTTTCTTTTTCAATCCCAAAAGGAAGCTATACAACGATTATTGGACATAATGGTTCTGGTAAGAGTACAATGGCAAAACTAATCATTGGTTTATTGGAAGCGAAAAAGGGTAAAATTCAAATTTTAGGTCAGGAACTAAATGAAGAAAGTGTATATGAATTGAGAAGTCATATTGGAATTGTATTCCAAAATCCAGACAATCAATTTATTGGTTCTACAGTGGCAGATGATATTGCCTTTGGTTTAGAAAACCATTGTGTAGAACAAGAAAAGATGCAGGGGATTATTGAAGATGTTGCAGGTCGTGTTGGAATGACGGATTTTTTAAGTGCAGAGCCGACTAAATTATCTGGTGGACAAAAACAGCGTGTAGCGATTGCGGGTATCTTAGCTATTGAACCAGATATTATTATTTTTGATGAATCGACAAGTATGTTGGATCCTCAAGGTAAGGCAAGTATTAATGCGCAGATTCGCAAGTTACATGAGGAAAAAAATATCACTATTTTATCAATTACACATGATATGGAAGAGGTTGCTCAATCTGAAAATGTCATAGTATTAGAAAATGGTGAGATTGCGATGCAGGGAACACCAATGGATATTTTTAAACAGGAAGATAAGCTAGCTAAAATGCAGTTGGATATTCCTTTTGGTTTAAAGATTTCTAAAGAATTAAAGAAGCGTGGGATTTTTAAGGAAAATGTATGTCGTTTAGATGAGGTGGTAGAAAAATTATGTCGATTGAAATAAAGAAGTTAGAGCACACATATAATGAAAATACCCCTTTTTCGCATGCTGCATTAAAAGGTATTGATCTTTCAATTCCAGAAGGAAAAGTTACAGCTATTATTGGGCAGACGGGTTCTGGCAAATCAACTTTGGTTCAACATTTAAATGGTTTGTTGATTCCAACAGCGGGTACTTTGGATATTTGTGGCTTTCATATTCAGCCTTTGTTGAAAATCAAAGATGTGAAGCAATTGAGAAAAGAAGTTGGACTTGTATTCCAGTTTCCTGAATATCAATTGTTTGAAGAAACGATTGGTAAGGATATTGCGTTTGGACCAAAAAACTTTGGAACAAGTGAAGAAGATGCTTCCCAACTAGTAAAGAAAATCTTGCCTGTTGTAGGTTTGGATGAAAGTTATTTGGATCGTTCTCCTTTTGATTTGAGTGGAGGACAAAAGCGTCGTGTTGCAATTGCCGGTATTTTAGTATTGAATCCCAAAGTTTTAGTTTTAGATGAGCCAACTGCAGGTCTTGATCCTCAAGGTGCTCAAGAAATGATGACTTTATTTATGAACTTAAATAAAAAGGAAGGAAAAACCGTTCTTTTAGTAACTCACGATATGGAGCATGTCATGAATTATTGTGATCATGTAATTGTGTTAAGTCATGGTGAAGTAACGCAGGAAGCGAATGTGAAGGAATTTTTTAAGCATCCTGAATATCTACAAGAGATTGGTATCAATCCACCTAGTATAGTGCGTTTAAAGATGCAATTAGAAGAAAATGGATTTGACATGGATCCAGATATTATGGATATGAATTCACTTGTGGATTCAATAGAAAAGCAGGTGAAGAAACATGAATAATGTTGCGTTAGGACAATATATGCCATTAGATTCTGTGGTTCATAAGATGGATCCTCGATCTAAAATTATGATCATGTTATTTTTAATGGTTGCGATATTTATTCCTGCAGGAGTCCTTGGATATGTGATTATAGGTATTTTTATTTTATTGAGTTTGTATTTATCAAAATTAAATGTTAAATATGCATTAAGAACAATGAAACCAATGTTATGGATGATGGCTTTCTTGTTGGTTATTAACCTATTGGTTATTAAAACAGGAACACCTTTGTTTTCAATCAAGGGATTTACAATCTATAGTGATGCCGTAAATCAAACGTTATATATTGTGGTTCGTTTAATGTTGATGGTCGTTATCACAACTGTATTAACAGCAACAACAAAACCTTTGGATTTGACTTTGGGAATTGAAAAATTGTTGAAGCCTTTTGAAAAGGTTGGTGTACCAGCTCACATTATTGCGATGATAATCAGTATTGCGTTGCGTTTTATTCCAACATTGATTGAAGAAACACAGCGTATTATGAACGCGCAGGCAAGTCGTGGTGTGGATTTAGAAAATGGGAGTATTAAAGAAAAAATTATGGCCATTTTGTCTTTAATTGTTCCACTATTTGTTTCTGCATTTGATCGTGCAGATCAACTTGCGAATGCGATGGAAGCTAGAGGGTATGATCCATCTAGAAAAAGAACACGTTACAAAGTGTTAAAGATGCAAACTATCGATTATGCTTCAATGATTTTAAGTGTTTTCGTTCTTTGTGCTTGTATTGGTATTTGGGTATTATGATTGTAAAAGCACTTGTCAGCTATGATGGTTTTAATTATGCAGGCTGGCAAAAACAAGAGAATGCGTTAGGCATTCAACAAGTGATTGAAGAAGCTTTGTATAAAATTACTAAAGAGAATGTGGATGTTGTTGCGAGTGGAAGAACGGATGCTGGAGTTCATGCATTAGGTCAAGTCTTTCATTTTGAGACAAGTAAAAATATTCCGGCTATTCAATATGAAAGAGCATTAAATGCGTTGCTTCCTAAAGATATTCGTATCTTAAAAACGGAAGAAATGCCCGATGATTTTCATGCACGTTTTAGTGCTGTAGGCAAACGTTATGATTATTTTTGTTCGTACGATATAAAGAATCCTTTTAATTATAAGTATCGTAATTTATTAACTAAAAAATTGGATATTGAGACGATGAAAAATGCATCAAAAGTATTCTTGGGATCTCATGATTTTACGAGTTTTGCATCGAGTAAAATCGATCCTAGAAAGCCTAGAGTTAAAAAGATTTCAAATATTGAAATTAATGAAGAAGGTACAGACGTGCATTTTATTTTTGAAGGTACTGGTTTTCTAAGATATCAAGTTCGTATGATGACAGGTACTTTAATTGCGGTAGGTCAACATAAGATAGATATTGATGATGTGCAAAGAATGTTAGATGCGAAAGATAAGTCGGCATGTCGTTATAATGCACCGAGTTGCGGATTATATTTAGTGGAGGTAAAATACAATGAAACAAACTAATTTTCATACACATACTTCACGTTGTCATCATGCCTTTGGCAATGATGAAGAATTTGTTCGTACTGCCATTCAAAATGGTTTTGAAGTATTGGGCTTTTCAGATCATGCGTGTTGGAAATATGACTCCGATTTTGTGGCGCATATGCGTATGAAGCTTGATGAATTTGATGATTATAAAGATAGCGTTTTATATCTGAAAGATAGATATAAGAAGCAGATTGAGATTCGTTTGGGTTTAGAAGCTGAATACTTTCCTAAATATATGGATTGGTTGTTAGATTTCTGTATTGAAAATGAAATTGATTATTTGATTTTTGGCAATCATTATTATGGTACAGATGAGGATCACATTTACTTAGGTGGTGCTAAAGGTAAGTATATTAAAGGATATTTTGATACTTGTGTTGAAGGTATGAAAACGGGTATGTATGCATACCTAGCTCATCCTGAATTGATTTTAAGAGATACAGGTGGTTTTATCACACCTGAAATTGAAGAGGGATTTCACCGTATTTGTAAGATCAGTCAAGATTATAATGTTCCATTAGAATTTAATGTGTTGGGTATGCAACACAATATGCGTATGGGGTATGAAGAGTATCCACACACTAAGTTTTGGCAAATCGCTGCTCAATATAATGTGAAGGCAATTCTAGGTATGGATGCGCATAGAATTTGTGATTTGGATCAAAAATTATATAATTTGGCTTTGGAAAAATTATCTGAATTTGATGTAGAAATCATGGATGATATTCCTTTAATTGATTATAAAAAAATAAAAGAAAACAAGATTAAAGTTTAGCAAAAATAAAGCTAAACTTTTTGTTTTTTTCATTGACTTTTATAGGGATATTGCATATCATATTAGGTGGCTAAACTCTGGCCTTTTGAGCCCCGGTAAACGCTCAAATCAAGGAGGAAATTAGATATGCGTCAAACTACTATGGCAAAACCTGCCGATGTAACACGTACATGGTATGTAGTTGATGGAAACGGACAAACTTTAGGACGTTTGGCTTCAACTTGTGCTCATGTATTAAAAGGTAAACACAAACCTACATACACACCAAATGTTGACTGTGGTGATTATGTAATTGTGATCAATGCTGACAAGGTCGAAATGACTGGAAACAAGTTGAATACTGAAAAGTATTACAACCACTCTGGATACTTTGGAGGTATGCGTGTGCGTACAGCTAAAGAAATGAAAGAGAAATACCCTGTTGAATGGGTTGAAAGAGCAATCAAAGGTATGTTACCTCACACTAAATTAGGTGATGTACAACGTGGACACGTATTCGTATACGCTGGTAGCGAACACCCACATGCTGCTCAAAAACCTGTTGAATTGAAGGTAAGAGGATAAGGAGGAATAGAATATGAAAAAATCTAACACTGTTCAATATCATGGCGTTGGACGTCGTAAAAAATCTGTTGCTCGTGTCTTTTTACGTCCAGGTACAGGTAATATCGTAGTCAACGGAAAAACTTTGGAAGAATACCTTCCATTGGAAACTTTACGTATGGTTGTTAAATCACCATTAGAAATCACTAACACAGTTGATCAATTTGATGTGATTATCAACGTACAAGGTGGAGGATACACTGGTCAATCTGGTGCTATGCGTCACGGAATCACTCGTGCTTTAATGGAAGCTAGTGAAGACTACCGTCCAGTATTAAAAGCTGCAGGATTCGTTACTCGTGACCCTCGTGCTAAAGAACGTAAAAAATACGGTCTTAAAGCAGCTCGTCGTGCTCCACAATTCTCTAAACGTTAGTATTTTACTACTTAAGAGAAAGCAAAAGCCTTTATATAAAGGCTTTTTTCTTTTGTCTAAATACTATGAAATCGTATGCGTAGGACACAAGTAGGCCACAAACATTTTTAATAGAAAAACCTCGAAGAAATATCACTTCGAGGCATTTTTTTATATTTTGTTGATCGCATCCAACAATGTCTGATAGTCCATGTGAGTATATACTTTTTCAGTTAAACTCATGGCTCCCTTATGACCTATTATCTTCTTGATCGTAGTTGGATTTACATCTGCTTTTGTCAGTAATGATATACAAGTATGTCTTGTATCATGTGGAGTTTGCTTCATGTTTAATTGTTTCATACTCCTGCATCAGTATTGACTTACCCGATTTTCTGATACCGGTAATAACTTTTATATCAGGCGTATACTTAAGATTCTTTATTCGATCCAGGTATTCAGTTCTTTCAATGGTTTTCATAGTATTGCCTCACTTTCAAAAAATGAAAATTTTTAAACTTTTGAAAGTGAATAGTCTGCTTTTGTTAATTTTTTTCTTTATATTTTAAGAATTCTTAGATATTATTGGAATAGTTGGAGGTGTATAACATGAAATTGGAAAAAAGAATAGAACTATGTGATTCTATGACACCGCTAGAGTCCGAAATTGCATCTTATATTTTAAATAATAAAAATGTGGTTACGAAACTAAAGATTCAAGAATTGGCTGATATACTATTTATATCAAAATCTGCGATTCATCGTTTTGTGAAAAAGATTGGGTTTAATGGATTCAATGATTTAAAAGTGAGTATCGCAAAAGAAAATGCTGATTTATTAGAAAACAATTCCTATATCAATGTGAATTATCCATTTCAGGCAAAGGATAATCCAAGACAGATAGCTTTTAAGCTTTTAGAACTTTATGAGAAGGCTATTAAGGATACATTTGAATATGTTGATTTAGACCAAATCAAAGCAGTTTCACAATTAATAGATTCGGCAGATGTAATTGATGTTTATACTCATGCCCATAATTCAAATATAGCAGAAAATTTTCAAGATAAAATGTTGACTATTGGAAGAAGTGTAAACTGTCCAAGCAGCTTTTATAATCAAAGATTAACTGTATTGGCTTCGGACCAAAAACACGTAGCGATTATTCTATCTTATTCGGGAAAGGCTACATTTATATTGCCGATTGTAAAAAAATTATATGAAAAAGGTGTGAAAGTTATACAAATTGGAAAAGCAGGAAGTAATTATTATTCTCAATATGTGACATATCATTTATCGATTAGTGATTCTGAAAATAATCGAGATAGAATGTCTCAGTTTTCAAGTCATATAGCTATGCAATATATTATGGATGTTTTGTATGGTTGTATTTATAATGTGAGAAGAAAAAAGAATACAAAATATATTTATGATTCGATTGATTATATGGATGATCGACCAAAGGATTAAAAAAGATTCAAAAAGTTTCAGATTTTTTTGAATCTTTTTTATTTTGCTTAGAAAAAACTATCTTCAATTCTTGGACATATTGAAGAATAACTGGGTAAAAAGTAAATTAAAGCTATCAATAGAAAAGGAGAAAACATGATGAAAAAAGGATTAAAAATTGTTACGATTGGTGGCGGAAGCAGTTATACACCTGAATTGATGGAAGGTTTTATTAAACGTTACAATGAACTTCCTATTAAGGAAATCTGGCTTGTCGATATTGAACAAGGAAAAGAAAAAGTAAATATTGATGCTAAAATGTCACAACGTATGTGGGATGCAGCAGGCTATGATGTAAAAGTGCATGTAACTTTTGATCGTAGAGAGGCATTAAAAGATGCGGATTTTGTTACAACACAATTTAGAGTGGGCTTATTAGAAGCCAGAATTAAAGATGAGAGAATTCCTTTGTCTTATGGAATGTTAGGACAAGAAACAAACGGAGCAGGTGGAATTTTTAAAGCGTTTAGAACAATTCCTGTAATTCTTGATATTGTAGAAGATATGAAGGAATTATGTCCAAATGCATGGTTAATTAATTTTACAAATCCAAGTGGAATGGTAACTGAAGCAGTTATTAAATACGGAAAGTGGGATCGTTGTATTGGTTTATGTAATGTTCCAACGATTGCTATGATGAAAGAGCCTATTGCATTAAATGTAGATCCACATGAGTTGATTTATCAATTCGTAGGGTTAAATCATTTTCATTGGCACAAAGTATATGATAAAGATGGAAATGAATTAACAAGTAAAGTGATTGATGCTATGTTGGATGGAAAAGATGTTGGTCTTCCAGCAAACATCAATAACGTTCCTTTCTTTGGAGAACAAATCAGAGAAATGAATATGATTCCTTGTGGATATCATAGATATTATTATCGTCAACAAGAAATGTTAGAGCATAGTTTGATGGAATATGAAACAATTGGTACTCGTGGTCAACAAGTAAAAGAAACAGAAAATAAATTGTTTGAATTATATAAAAATCCGAATTTAGATCATAAACCAGAAGAGTTATCAAAACGTGGTGGTGCTTATTACAGCGATGCAGCGTGCGAATGTATCAATGCGATTTATAACAATAAGCAGACTCATATGGTTGTTAGCACAAAGAATAGAGGAGCAATTCCAGAATTGCCTGAAGATTCAATAGTTGAAGTGAGCTGCTATATTGGGGCAAAAGGAGCAATGCCTGTTGCTTGGGGAAAATTACCAAGTGCACAAAGAGGATGGCTTCAATGCATGAAAGCAATGGAAGAGTGTACAATCGAAGCCGCAGTTACTGGTAATTATGGATTGGCACTTGAAGCATTTACATTAAATGAATTGATTCCATCAGGAGAAAATGCAAAGCGTGTTTTAGATGAATTGTTGATTGCACATAAGAATTATTTACCACAATTTAAGTCTACAATTGAAAAATTAGAAAAAGAAAATGTAACAATCAAAGATTCAGTAGTGAACGAGATTATTGCTCATGAGCGTTAAAAAAGAAGTATTTGGAATACATCCATCGGGTAAAGAAGTTTACAAGTTTGAAATCGTGAATAAACAAGGAATGAAAGCAGTAATCACTAATTTTGGTGCTATTCTAATATCCTTGTTTGTTAAAGATAAAAAGGGTAAAGGAATTCAAATCATTTATGGACCACAAGTGACAGTTATAAAAATTGATTTTGAAGAATATGTTGAGAGAGTGAGTCAATAATGTTTTTTAGAAAGAAAATTAAAGAATTGGAAATCTATAAATGCGCGCAAGGAGATATTGTACCTATTGAAAATGTTCCTGATTCAGTTTTTGCAGACAAATTACTAGGTGATGGAATCGCAATCAACCCTAGTAATGGAGAAATTATTTCACCTATTGATGGACGAGTTGTTATGATCCAAGATAGCCTTCATGCGATTGGGATTCAATCAGAGGATGGTATTGAAATATTAATTCATGTTGGATTGGATACAGTCGAATTAAAAGGCGAAGGATTCGTTAAGAAAGTGAATATAAATGATAGAGTGAATAAAGGTCAGCCTATTGTATGTTTTGATAAAAAAATGATTGAAGAAAAAGGGTATAATACTATTACGATGATGATAGTTGTTAATAATGAGCGTATTTGCAAATTGGAAAAAGGCAATCAATTAGACAAACCTTTAATAAAAGTTCAATATAAATAAAGAAAACTGTAGCGATATGTGAGTCGCTACAGTCTTTTTGTATATTAAAAACAAAATATCACAATCCATTTCGAATACAAAAAGGATTATCGAAAGTACAATTAAACTATGAGGCTAAGTCATTTTAAACGTGATTTTTCTTATTATTCCAAGTACCGATGACTTCATTAACTGTTGATACTGTTACAAAAGCTTCAATATCACTTTCTTGAAGATAATATAGTAATTTTTTATATTCATTTGTAGCCATGATTGTGACAAGCTCTGTATGCTCTGTTTTATCATAACCACCTTTTGCCGAATATAAAGTAACACCACGCTTTAATGTGTTCATTATATAATCTTGAATGACTTCATATTCTTTGGATAATATGCAAATCTTCTTTTTCTTATTAAAACCATCAATAAAATAATCTACAGCTTGACCATTGGCTAGTGTTGCCAATGCACCAACCACTAAAGCGCCAATATCATATACAATTAGACTTGTTGTACAAATGAGTAGTCCAACTAACGTACAAGCTTTGCCTAGATCCATATGTGTATATTTATTGACAATTTTCGCAATAATATCCGTTCCACCACTCGATGCGTTTACACGAAATAGAATGGTTTGTCCAAATGCTAAAATCAATGTATAGGTAGCCATGTCGAAAACAGCATTTTGTGTTAAAGATACATTATTTGGATAAATTTTTTCAAATACAGCTAGAAATAAAGGCAATAATAAAGAGGCATAAATCGTTTTTGCACCAAACTCTTTACCAATTAGAACAATACCTAGAATCAACAATAAGGCGTTGATCACAAAGGTAAGTGTAGAAATAGATAGGCTTGTGATTTTAGCTAAAACCATAGCTAAACCAGTAACACTTCCAGTGATGACTTCACTAGGAATTAAGAAGAAATATATGGCGATACTAATGATGAACATGGCGAGTGTGATAGTCAAAAAGCTTTTTAATGTATTCGTTTTCATTTGTAAAACCTCCGCTTTTTATTATGCCAAAAAAAGTGTAAAAAAAGAAGAGTTATCTCTTCTTCGCATCGGTTTTATTAAATTTATCTCTACGCTTTGTAGATTGAATGAATAGGCGCTTCATTTCTTGTGTATCTTCTTGTTCTAAAGAATCTCTAAAGTGAGAGATTGAATCGATAAACTGGTTGATTTCATCTAATAAGATATCTTTATTCATGATAAATAATTCGGTCCATAAATCTTCATTGATTTTCGCAATACGAGTTAAATCCCGAAAGCTATCTCCCGTATATTCTACAAGATGAGCATTATCGTGTGTATTCATTAAAGATACTGCAATGACATGGGTTAACTGTGATAAAAAGCCGATCATTTTATCATGCTCTTCAATGGATAGTGTACAAATTCTACCAAATTCCATCTTATTAGCTAATTCTTTTACAGATTCAACAGTTTCATTTTTATTCTTTTGAGTAGGAACAAGAATAAAGTTAGAACCCTTAAAAATTGTCTCATCGCTAAATTCAATACCACGAGATTCTCTACCACACATGGGGTGAATACTCAATAATTCAAGATCTTCGCGTAATACATCTTGAATGGGTTTAACAATATTTGTCTTTACACCACTAATATCCATTAATAATGAATGTTTAGGGATATCATTTTGATAGACTTCAATCCAAGGAAGAATTTTGGTTGGATATAGACAGAAGATAAATGTATCACACTTTGAAATGACATCTAAAGGATTTGTGCTGCCATCTACGATGATTTTTAATTCTTTGGCTTTACCAATGGTTTGTTGAGATACATCAATACCATAGACGTTGTAGTTTAAGTGTGTTAGTTTCTTCGCAAAACTCGCTCCCATTAATCCAAGTCCTATAATCGCAATATTTGTCATAGAATCTCAACCTTTCCACCTAAGCTTTGAATGTCTTCAAAGAAAGTAGGGTAACTCTTTGTGATGGCTTGGGCATCATCAATAATACATTCGGAACCTGCACATAATCCAAATACCGTCATTGCCATAACAATGCGGTGATCGTTATGTCCAAAGATTTCTACTGTGTTATTTGATTTATAGTGTTCTTTACCGTGAATTTGAATCGAATCAAATGTAGAAGTAATATCTACACCCCATTTTTTTAGTTCGGTTTCCATAGCTTCAATGCGATCACTTTCTTTCATGCGTAAACGAGCTGCATTCACAATATTTGTTTCACCATTTGTGAAACTGGCTAAGACACATAAGATTGGGCCTAAATCTGGACAATTAGATAAGTCGATAGTTTGTGGTGCAGGTTGTTTTTTTGTGAATGTGATCGTATCCTTGTCACTTGTAAAACTAGGAATACAATCTAAAATGGCTTTATCTCCTTGTTTACTTGACATGTCCATGTTGGAGCATGAAAGAGTATTGTTTAAAGTGCCTAACACCGCAAAGAAGGCTAGCTGAGAAAAGTCTCCTTCTACAGAAACGTCTTGTGCTTTATAGTGTTGATTTCCTTTTATTAAATATGAATTTGAACTTGTTTCTATAATTTCAATGCCAAATTTCGCTAACATTTGAATCGTAAGATTTACATAGCTCTTTGATTCATAAGGCTCCGTAATTGTAAGTGTACTATCTTGATCTAATAATGGAAGGACAAACATGAATCCTGTAATAAATTGGCTGGAAATATCTCCTTGTACAACATAGTCTTTCGCTTTTAGATTTCCACTTACAATGATTTCTTGATTGGATTGGTTGAATTCAATATTTTGTTTCTTAAATTCATTTTCATATACATCCATGGGTCTTTGAAGCAATCTTCCTTGACCTAAAAATTTAACTTTGGCATTTGTACATGCAGCAAGTGGAATCAAGAAACGTAAAGTAGAACCGGATTCATTCGCATTACACGTAATATTTCCTTCTTGTTTAAAAAGATTAGTGCCTGTTACTTCATATGTAGTTTCATCGATTTGTTTAATTATAGCACCCAAAGCTTTCATGCAGCCAACGGTTGCTTCAATATCCTTTGAGTTTGTGACATTGGAAACAATACTTGTACCATCACTTAATGAGGCACAAATCAATGCTCTATGTGCCATAGATTTGGATGCGGGTATCTTTACATTTCCATGTACTTTACTTGGTGTTACTTTTACTTTCATTCAAAATCCCCCTGAAGTGGCTTAATGGCAAGCCTAGACATATATAAATCTAATAAACCAAACGCAACTACACTATCCACAACAATTCTTGCTCGGTGCAAGATGCATGGGTCGTGTCTTCCTTGAATTTTAAGATCCACGTTTTCTTTTGAAAGATAATCCACAGATTCTTGCGTTTTAAAAATCGATGGCGTTGGCTTAATGCAAGTATGGATCAAAATCGGCATACCATTTGTGATACCACCATTGATTCCGGCATTGTGATTTGTTTTAGTTTCAATTTTATCATTAAAACGGAAGGCATCATTGGCTTGAGATCCTTTTAGTTTCGCAAAGCCAAATCCTTCGCCAAAGGAAACACCTTTGACGGCTGGTACAGAGAAAATTAAGTGTGATAAAATGCTTTCTACAGAATCAAAGAAAGGTTCTCCTAGTCCTGCAGGAAGACCTATAATGGCAGTTTCTAAAATACCACCTAATGAATCACCTTCAGCAGCTGCTTTTTCGATTTCTTGAATCATCTGATCTTTGACTTGATCATCTATAACCGCAAAGGTTTTATCATTGACTTCTTGAATTTGTTTTTCTAAAACACGAGAGTCTTGACTAAAAGGAATATCCGAAAGGGTATATAAACTTTCAATGTGTGATCCAATTACTATGCCTTGTGATTTCAGAATTTGTCTGCAAATGCTTCCGGCAGCTACAATGCATGCGGTAAGTCTTCCGGAAAAGTGTCCGCCACCACGATAGTCTTGATATCCATTGTATTTTTCAAAGGCAGTAAAATCAGCATGTCCAGGACGCAATCTTCCATGAAAAGCAGAATAGTCTTTTGACTTTGTGTTTTGGTTTTCAATTAGAATGGTAAGTGCTGTACCTGTTGTATAGCCATTATACATTCCAGAAAGAATATGCACTTCATCCGCTTCATGTCTTTGGGTTGAAATTTTACCTGTTGCCTTACGTTTATCCATATCAGCTTTGATTTGTTCCATATCCACCTTAAAGCCTGCAGGAAGACCATCTAACGTAATACCAATGGCAGGGCCATGGCTTTCACCAAATAATGTCCAAGATATATTTGTACCAAAATTATTCTTCATAAGGTCCTCTTTCTAATACTTCTTGTATTTCCTTAAAAGAAAGTTCTTTGATGATATAAGAACCAGATTGTTCAACTAAAACGGTAGATACTGTATTATGATTGCTTTTCTTATCATGTGTTACATATTCTAATAATGTGGCAGTATCATAGTCTGGTACTTGAGGCAAATCTAATTTCTTATAGATGTTTAATACGCGTTGTTTTAATGTTTTATCTTCAATAAAGAATAACATACCCATCGCCACACATTCTCCATGAAGATATGTATTTAATCCATATGCAGATTCAATGGCGTGTCCAATGGTGTGCCCAAAGTTTAAAATCTTTCTAAGATTACTTTCTCTTTCATCTTGTTGAACTACATCTCGCTTTAATTCAATGGAACGCGTAATAATCGTATCGATATCTAATGTGTCTTGTTCAAATAAAGAGACTAAGTGATCATCTAGAATCAGTCCCATTTTAAGTGCTTCACAAAGGCCGTTGTGCTGTTGGCGAAGGGAAAGAGTCGATAATACGTTTGGATCGATAATAACGGTTTTAGGTTGCCAAAATGCGCCTACAATATTTTTGTAGGAACCCATATCAATAGCTACTTTTCCGCCTACACTTGAATCAACCTGGCTTAATACAGTTGTTGGGATGTTGTAGAAATCAATCCCGCGCATATAGCTAGCGGCGACAAAACCTGCAAGATCTCCGACAACACCACCGCCTACCGCAATAATGGCATCTTTTCTAGACATGTTGTGTGAAATCATATCTTCTAAAAGATTTTTATATTGATCAAAACATTTGGATGGTTCACCTTGCGGAATGGTGCATATAAAAGAATCAGGACACTGTTTTTTTACGATGTTGACCCATTTTTCAGGCACACCTGTATCTGTGATAATCGCAATTTTTCTTGATACAGGAATATATTCATGTACTTTTTGAATTGCGTTTCTTTCAATATATATTGGATATGAATGATTTTCTAAATTGACATTTAACTTCATAATAAAAAACTCCTTTCATATATCATACCATGAACATAAGCTTTTTTCAGAAATTTTCTGAAAGAAATAGTATAATGAATATATGGAGTACTTAGTCAAGGCTCAAGACTATTTGAAATTGAAAATAAAGGATACATATCGTGTCGCAATTATTGGAAAGGAAATCGCAAAAAAAGAAGGATTGAATGTAGAAGATTTAATGATTGCGTGTTTGTTGCATGATGTGAGTGATTTTGAGTGTTTAAAAGATCAATTAAAAATATCCACAGCCTTATAAGCTGTGGATAAATGTTTCTACACGATACATGATTTGTTTCAAATTCTCAATATCTGTTTGAATATTTCCTGTTTCTAAGGAATGATTTCCATCAACAATACTATGAAATTCAATAAGATGATAAATACAATAGTGTTCAATCTTATCGAAGTTAGCCCACTGATCTTTGGTTCCAGAATACACTAAATCTTTTTGTTGAAGATATTCCAAAGTAAAATCTAATGGTGTGAAATAGATGTTGGCAGTTAACTTATATTCATGGGCAAGTTTAGCTGCACAATAAGTACCTATACTTTTTGAGATAAAAAGAATGGAATCATAAGCTTTTAAATCGAATTTATGAATTTGGTCTTTGGCTTGTTTATATGCCTCATCTTTAGATTTGTTTAAATCAAAGTCTAGGTTTTCAAAATGAATTTCTTTGATTTCATAATCCATATTCTTTAATATCTTCTTTGAATAATATAGTAATGGTTTATCAGTGTGATATCCAATTCCAGGAAATAATATAGCAAGTTTCATGCCTTTAGTATAAGATTAGTCATCTAAATTATCAATGGCATATTGTGCTTCTTCAGCTGTGAATTTTTCTCCATATTCCGAAGTTAATTGATCATAGATGGCATCCTTTGACATGTTCATAGTTTCTTGATAGTTCTTTGCGGACTTCAAAGCTGCTTCTAAATAGTCTCCCTTGATGTTATCAATGGCATACTGCGCTTCTTCTGGTGTAAACTTTTCTCCATTTTCTGAAGTTAATTGATCATAAATTCGAGCTTTTGACATATGCATCGTCTTTTTGTAGTTTTCTCCGCATTTTAATGCATTTTCATTATAATCCGCATTTAGATTATCAATCGCATATTGTGCAGCTTCTGTATCAAACTTTTCTCCATATTCCGACGTTAATTGATCGTAGATACCTTGTTTGGACATGTGCATCATTTTACTGTAATTTTCAGCCTTATGCAGAGCATTACGATACTCTTTTGGAACACTTGTATCTTCCTTTGTTTCTACTATTTTTTCTTTTGTGTCTTTAGTCTTAGTTTCTTCATCACTCGTTGTTGAACAAGCGACAGCCGATAAGACAATAGCGGCTGTTAAAAATACTTTTAAACCCTTTTTCATACATACTCCTTATTTCTTTTTCTTTAGTATAAGAAATATATAAAGATGTTTGGTATGCCATGAGCATACATTTAAATCAGGGAATCAATCCACATAAAAAACCATACATCTAAACATAAAAATAGAAAGAAAATAATGGAATAAAGGATTGGCCATGGTACTTTAGACATGTGTTTATGGAATAGATTTTTATTATAGTAAAGGAATAACCCGAAATAAATAAACACAAAACAACTCAGTTTATTGATAAAGCTATTATTGATGGTTTCACCTGGCTCCATATCTACCACAATCATAAGCGTAAATATGATCCAGGCAAGACTGATCATCTTAGATTTGAATGTGTCATTATTAAATGGTGGAATAACAACTAGTTTTTGTTGAATGGCTAGATCCATTTCTTTCACAGAATTATAGCGATTCTTATAATCTAATTGTGTTGCCTTTAAAATGACTTGTTTTAAATCAAATGGGATATTGTTTTGATGTTCTAAAGAACCATTTAATAAGTAGTTCATTAATTTACCTAAGGCATATATATCTGTTTGTGGATTGGATTGTTGAAAACCAAATTGTTCGGGTGCTGCATAGCCAACACTGCCTAAAATAAGAGTGTCTTTACTTTTCTTGGAATCTAGAAAACGAGCAATGCCAAAATCAAGGAGTGTAACCTTATTATCATGGTAAATAATATTTTCTGGTTTGATGTCACGATGAATAATTGGTGGATTTAACTTATGTAATGAATCTAAACACTCGCATAATTGATGCGTGATGTCTTTAACTTGTTCTTTTGAAAAGGATTGTTGATCTAATGTTTTTCCTTCAATATATTCTTCAATTAAAGTTAAATGATTGTCATTTTCTTGGATCACAAAAATCTTAGGTAGATATGGATTCTTAATCTTTTGAAGTGTTTGATAAAGTGTTTTATCATAATAATTCAATTCTTTCTGGATATATTTAGTGTGTGTTGTTTCATGTTCTACTAATGAAATTGTTTTATCTTGATCTTGTTTAATTATTTGTAAAGTCTTCATAAATTGCTCTTTCTTGTGTATATTATAAGTATTATGGTAGAGACAAATCAATTATTAAAAACAATTCAAGAAACAAAGAGTGATGGATTAAATACTTTAATGGAAAGTCTAGATGATTTAACTTTTTCAGAGTATTTAAATCATATCATTGATGCTAAGCATATATCTAAGGCACAAGTATTATCGAAGACGACAATTCAAAGAAATTATGGATATCAGATTTTTGATGGATCAAAGGTTCCCAATAAAGATAAGGTGATTCAGTTAAGTTTGGGATTAGGTTTAGATTTGCGTATGACAAATAACTTATTGTCTTTATCCAACAATGGAATGTTGTATCCAAAAGTAAAAAGAGATGCCTTATTGATTTATTGTGTTGAAAATCATAAGAGTGTATATGAAACTAATGAGTGCTTGATGGAGTATAAGTTAGAATTATTGGATTAGTGGTGAGAAAATTATCACTTTTTTATTGACTTTGGAAAAACAAACTCCTATAATGCCTATAAAGTTACTAGGAATAGTAAGCGGAGGTACTAATTATGAAACGATGTTGTAGCTCTTTAAATGAATAATATTGAATTTATTTAATAGGAGGAAAAGAAAATGACAGTATATAAAGCAATTTCAGATTTAATTGGAAATACACCATTAGTAGAATTAACACATATTGAAGAAAAAGAAGGTTTAGAGGCTAGTGTTGTTGCGAAAGTAGAATTCTTTAATCCAGCAGGTAGTGTAAAGGATCGTATCGCAAAGAAAATGATTGAGGATGCTGAGAAAAAAGGGTTGATCAAGCCAGGTGCTACATTGATTGAGCCAACAAGTGGAAATACTGGTATTGGTATTGCATCTGTTGCAGCAGCTAAGGGATATAAGGCTATTATGACAATGCCTGAAACAATGAGTGTAGAGCGTCGTAACTTATTGAAGGCGTATGGCGCAAAAGTTGTTTTAACAGATGGCAAAGCAGGTATGAAGGGGGCTATCGCAAAAGCACAGGAATTGGCAGCTGCTACACCAAACAGTTTTATTCCAAGTCAATTTGAGAATCCATCAAACCCACAGGCACATTATGAATCGACTGGTCCAGAAATTTGGAAGGATACAGAGGGGAAAGTTGATATTTTTGTTGCCGGTGTTGGAACGGGTGGTACTGTAAGTGGTACAGGTAAATATTTGAAGAATCAAAATCCAAATGTGAAAGTGGTTGCGGTTGAACCTAAAACAAGTCCAGTATTATCCCAAGGTCATGCAGGTCCTCATGGTATTCAAGGTATTGGTGCTGGTTTTGTTCCGAATACTTTGGATACAAGTGTATATGATGAAGTCTTTACAGTCACAAATGAACAGGCTTATGAAACAGGTCGTTTAATTGCACATAATGAAGGTATGCTAGTGGGTATTTCAAGTGGTGCTGCTACATATGCCGCTATTCAGATCGCAAAACGCCCTGAAAACAAAGGGAAAACAATCGTCGTATTATTACCAGATACAGGTGAGCGTTATTTATCTACTCCAATGTTTGCGGAATAATAAAAAAATACGAAGTAAAAAATTACTTCGTAAATGTCTTGGCATAGCCATGATCTTCTCTAGAACCCGTACCAATGGGTTCTTTTATTTTTCCAATTTCTTCAATTTCAAATGGTGTTAATTGATATACATAGTTTAGCCAGTTTCGATATAGAAGATTGGCATGGCTTCTCCATTTTAAGATAGGTTCTTTTTCTGGATCATCATCGGGAAAATAATTGAATGGAATATGGATGGGTTTATTGGCTTTTAAATCTCTAAAATATTCATCTTTTAATGTTTCTTTTCCATATTCTAAATGACCTAAAATAAATATTTGACGATAGTCTTTTGTGACAATGATGTTTGAACCAATTTCATCATTTTTAGATAGTATGGATAAGCATTTTACTTTTTTAACTGCTTCTTCATCAATAGCCGTATGTCTTGAATGTGGCGTATAGTGGATTTCATCAAAGCCATTGGTTAAAAAGTCATATTCATCGACTAATTGTTCTGGGAAGATGCCGAATACTTTTTCTGGCAAGATATGCTTTTGAACTCCATAATGATAATACAGTCCGGCTTGGGCTCCCCAACAAATATGTAGTGTAGAATAGACGTGAGTCTTAGACCATTCCATGATTTCTTCAAGTTCATTCCAGTAATCAACATCTTCGTATTCAAGATGTTCTACTGGAGCTCCTGTAATGATCATTCCATCGTAATAATTATTTTTTAATTTTTCAAAGTATGTGTAGAATTTGACTAAATGATCTTGGCTTGTATTTTTAGAAACATGGTTTTTGACCATCATAAAATCAATATCAACTTGAAGTGCACTTTTTGAAATTAATCGTAAGATTTGTGTTTCCGTTTCTATTTTTTTGGGCATTAGATTTAAAATCACGATCTTTAATGGTCGAATTCTTTGTCTATGTGCACTTTTATCTTCAATCGCAAAGATTTTTTCACTTTCTAATATGTCTTTTGCGGGCAATGCATCGGGTATGTTGATTGGCATATATGAACAACTCCTTTATTTGTATACACTTTATTATACGCGAAAAAAAACAGAATGGAAATTTTCCATTCTGTAAAAGACTATGCTTTCATTGCGTCTAGTGCTTGTTGTAAATCGTTGATAATATCTTGTGCAGCTTCAAGACCTACAGAGAAACGAATTAAATCTGGAGCAACACCGGCTTCTTTTAATTGTTCTTCACTCATTTGACGGTGTGTATGACTTGCTGGGTGTAATAGACAAGTTTTGGCGTCTGCAACATGGGTTACAATAGAAGCAAGTTTTAAGCTGTCCATGAATTTTTCAGTTTGATTACGATCTGCTTTTAATCCAAATGACAATACACCACAAGTTCCGTTTGGACAATATTTTTTAGCTAATTCATGATGAGGGTCACTTTCAAGATCTGCATATTTTACCCATGCAACATCTTCATTGGCTTCTAAGTATTTAGCTACAGCTAGTGCATTTGCACAATGTGCCTTCATACGAACGGCTAATGATTCTAATCCTAGATTTAAGTAATATGCGTTTTGAGGTGCTTGGATTGATCCTAAATCACGCATCAATTGACTTGTAGCTTTTGTGATATAAGCTAATTTACCAAATTTTTCAGCATATACAATACCATGGTAGGATTCATCGGGTGTAGTTAGTCCTGGATATTTATCGGCGTGTTCTAGCCAGTTGAAGTTACCACTATCTACAATAGCTCCACCTACACAAGATGCATGTCCATCCATATATTTTGTGGTAGAGTGAGTAACAATATCAGCTCCCCATTGGATTGGTTGACACATAATTGGTGTAGCGAATGTGTTGTCAATGATTAATGGAACTCCATTCGCATGAGCAACTTTCGCAAATTTTTCAATATCGAAAATACGTACAGTTGGATTTGTGATGGTTTCTCCAAAGACACATTTTGTGTTTGGTTTGAATTCTTTTTGAAGATCTTCTTCACTGATTTCTGGGTCAACAAATGTACAGTCGATACCCATTTTCTTCATTGTTACACCAAATAGGTTGTAAGTTCCACCATAGATGGCACTAGAAGCAATTAAATGATCTCCAGCTTCACAAATGTTGAATACCGCAAAGAAGTTGGCAGCTTGTCCACTTGATGTTAGCATAGCAGCAATACCACCTTCTAAAGCAGCAATCTTACTTGCGACAATATCGTTTGTTGGGTTTTGAAGGCGTGAATAGAAATATCCACTGTCTTCTAAATCGAATAATCTTCCCATTTGAAGACTTGAATCATATTTAAAAGTAGTACTTTGATAAATTGGTACTTCTCTAGGCTCGCCGTTTTTGGGTTCATAACCGGCATGTAAACATTTAGTTTCTGTTTTCATAATTTTTTACCCTCCGCTTTTATAATCATTATTTTAAGCTTTTCTTTATAAAAAGTAAAAGAAAAGCTTAGATTACATAATCAAAGCTTTGTTCACGATTTAAAATGTCTTGTAGTGATATTCCTTTTAAATAGGTTTCAATCACTTGATTTAATCCTTCATAAATATAAAGTGTAGTACAATCTTCTTTTCTTGGACATACATTTACTTCAGTGTCTAAGCAGGCAACACAAGACAAATTGCCTTCCGTTGCGACTAATACGTCATATACAAGGATTTGGTCTGGATTTTTTGCGAGCTTATATCCCCCTTGAAAACCACGGTTGGATTGAACTATTCCACTTTTTGTAAGAATTGGAACGATTTGTTCTAAATATTTTTTAGAGATGTTTTGTCTGTCGGCAATATCCTTTAGTGTTATAAAGCCTGAATCATTATGTTGAGCTAAATCTATAAGTAGGCGAAGGGCATAGCGACCTTTTGTAGATATTTTCATTTTTATTCCCCTTTTCTTTTTATTATAATAATATATATTTAGTAGGTTTTCTAGCAAAGAGGTAAAAAATGGTTAAAATTGTCGTTTTTGATTTAGACGGAACACTATATGATTCACATAAACATATTGATAAAGATACAGTTTATAAAATAATTGAACTTGAACAAAAAGGTATTGTAGTTGGGATTGTGACTGGAAGGTTTTATGAAGAGTTGGATGAAGTTATCGAAAAACTAAAACTAAGAGAATACAATGGTTTTGTAGCAAGTTCGAACGGTTTAGAAATACATGATTTTTTAGATGGGAAAATAAAGTGCTTTACGCGACTCTCAAAAGACGAAGTAAAAGAATTGGTAGAAGAAGCAAAGAAACATCATATGATTAGTTATGTTTGGCAAAATGGTCGTTATTCGATGTTTGATATATCATTTATGAATGGATTAAAAAAGCTTGCTTCAGCAATTCCCTTTGATGAGCATTATATAAAAGCATTAAGAGAGACTGAATTTGAGAAGAGTATATCTTTAGAGGTACCTTTATATGATAAGGTGTGTTTTGCGGGACTTCCAATCTTGAAATTAAAAAAATCAATCTTAAAACAGCATTCAGAATATCGGTTTTATGATGTTGGAAGACTCGGAACTGAATTATGCAAGAAGGATGTTGGGAAGCTTGAAGCTATTCAATTCATTTGTGGGAAGAAAAACACCTCTATAGATTGTGTAATGGCTTTTGGAGACAACGGAAATGATGTGAATTTACTAGCCTCTTGTGGATATGGAGTTGCGATGAGAAATGGGAGTGCACAGGCAAAAAAAGCCGCTAAATATATTAGCGACTATACAAATAATGAGCAGGGTGTGCTTCGATTTATAAATTCGTTTTTTGGATGAAATATTGATCTAAAAAGATAAGAATTCCATTTAGTACAAGGAAGAATCCAGTTAAAGAGAAAATAAAGTCTAAGGATTGAATGGGTTTCATAAGTAATACAATTCCGACAACTAAGATAAAGATAGCTCCGGCAAGATTGACTTTCCATTGTTCAAAACCATTATCTTTTAAGAGTAATACTTTTTGAAAATGAGATAGGGAATTAATAATCAATAGAATTCCTACAAGCATAGGTAAAATACTAATGAATTTTTTTGGTTCAAAACTCATATATAGGCCTACAGACAATAAGAATATGCCTAATACAAGAGTTGTTAGTGTTGTACTATTTCTTTTCTTGAAATATGTATATAGAAATAGAATCGCAATGACTAAAAAGATACATCCAATAACTCGCGTAATTGTTGTTAATATGGAGACGTTAAATATGCATAAGACTAAGCCAGATAAAATGCATAGAATTGCCGATGAGATAGCTTCTGTTTTTGTTTCTTTCATATAATCACAACCTTTCACAATTATTATACTCTGTTGTATAATTATTTTAAGAGGTGATGAACGTGAAAGTTGCAGTTTTGTTAGAAAATGGATTTGAAGAATTAGAAGCTATGGGTCCAATTGCCTTACTTAGACGTGGTGGACTTGATGTGGATATGATTGGTGTCAACAATGAGGAACAGGTTACAGGTCGTTTTGGCGTAACCTATTCGAGTGTGTTTCCAATGAACAAATATGACTTTAGTGATGTGGATTGTTTAGTTTTACCTGGTGGTCCACATTATCAAAAGCTAGAAAAGAATGAAGAAGTATTAAAATTAGCTCATGAGTTTGCCGAAAATAAAGTATTGGCAGCTATTTGTGCTTCTCCAACAATCTTAGGTCATGAGGGTATCTTAAAAGGTAAGAAATATACTTGTTTTAAAGATATGGATGAAGATTTTGGTGGTGAATATCAATATGAATATGCCGTTACAGACGGAAACATCATTACGGGTGTAAGTGTAGCAGCAAGTATTGAGTTTGCGTTTGCGATTCTAGAAAAGCTTTGTGGTAAAGAACACACAGAAAAAGTAAAAGCATCGATTTATTATGATGCAAAGCACTAAAAAAATTGTCATCGTGAATGATGACAATTTTTAGTTTATGCTTCTTCATTTAATAAATGGAATTTTTCAAAGATATAGAATAGTAAAGACATGATCATTCCTGTGATACAAGCAAGTACCATTCCTGATAAGGAAATATTTCCTAAGTGAATTGTTACTCCGCTAAGTCCAACAACGAACACAACGGATGTTAAAATCATGTTTACACTTTTTCCATAATCTACTTTTTGATCGACTAGAATTCTTAATCCACTTGTACCAATCATACCGTATAGTAAGAAACTGATTCCACCGATAACTGGATTTGGAATTGTTTGAATCAATGCAGATAATGGACCAATGAATGAACAGATGATGGATAGGATGGCAGCTCCAGCAATAACTTGTACGCTGTATACGCCAGTAATCGCCATAACTCCAATGTTTTCTCCGTAAGTTGTAGTTGGAACAGATCCAATTAAACCTGAAATCATTGTTGAGAAGTTATCTGCAAATAAAGAGCGATGTAGTCCTGGATCTTTGATTAAGTTTCTTCCTACAACTTCACCTGTAACGATTTGGTGACCAATGTGTTCTGATGCGATAACTAATAATACGGGAAGCATCATTAGAATGGCATCCATACTGAATTTTGGTGCTTGGAAGTTTGGAATTGAAATAAAGCTTGCTTCTAATACAGGAGTAAAGTCTACAATGCCTACGGCAACAGCAGTTAAATATCCTGTAACTACGGCAATTAAGATTGGAATGACGCTTAAGAATTTTTTGAAGCATACACTTCCAATTACGGCCATACCAAGTGTAACCGCAAAAACAATCACGTTTTTAGGGTCAATGTTATCTCCTAGAATTCCAGCTGTATTTGCAGCAGATGAAGATAATTCTAGACCAATTAATGCAACAACGGGTCCCATCGCGGCAGATGGTAGTACGATATCAATCCATTTAGTTCCAAATTTCTTGATGATCATTGCCAATAAACATCCGCAAAAACCAACCACAACAAATCCACCACATGCGTATGGATATCCAAATTTTGCGATAATGATATTTGCGGGAGCAATGAAGGCAAAGCTACTTCCTAAATAGGCTGGTGCTTTTCCTTTTGTGATAAAAATAAACAACAATGTTCCGATACCATTCATGAATAGTACGATAGCTGGGTTAATACCGAATAAGAATGGTACTAATACACTGGCTCCAAACATTGCGAACATGTGTTGAATACTTAATGGTATCAGCAGATTTGCGGGTACTTTTTCTTCAACTTGAATAATTCGTTTTGCCATGAAAAATATTCTCCTCCTAAAATATACCTTAACTTTTATACCACATTTTAATGGATTATGAAACTAATTTAGGCTATAATTATCAAGTAGTGCGCCTGTAGCTCAACTGGATAGAGTATCAGATTCCGATTCTGGCGGTTGCAGGTTCGAGACCTGTCAGGCGCACCATTTAGGTGAAATATGGAAACAATACTTTTTGATTTAGATGATACATTAATTGAATCGATGCACGTATGGGAAGATGCCATCATTCGTTTATTTAAAAAGATGGATTTGTATATGAGTATGGAAGAGGCTCGTCAAATCTTTTTTACGATGAAATTTTCGGAAGTTTTAACATACATTAAAGAAAGATTTCATACTAAACAAGATGAGGCTTGGATGTTCAATGAAGTAAATGAAGATATCTTGAATCAATATGCGTATCATATTGAGGCAAAGAAGGGTGCTTTGGATTATATAAAGAAGTGTGCTTCAGAAAATAAAAAGATGGCTGTATTAACATCAAACACAAGGGCATTATCTGAAAAAGTATTAGATCGACTTGGTATGTTGGAATATATGGAGAATGTATATTCAGCAGATGAATTGAAGATGTCAAAAAGAGAAGTGGATATCTATGAGTATGTATTGAAAGATTTAAATACAACTGCAGAAAGTGCGATTGTATTTGAGGATTCGATGTATGCGATCAATACAGCTCGATCATTAAATATTGAGTGTATTGGTTTAGTAAATCCAAACAATCAAAAGGTGTTTGAAAAAAACCATGTAAAAACAATCGTTGATTTTACAGAATTGTGTTAAAATCATGATATGTCCCAGTAGCTCAGTTGGATAGAGCATTCGCCTCCTAAGCGAAAGGTCGTAGGTTCGACTCCTATCTGGGACGCCATATTGAGTTAAAAATAGCGCTGAAATCGTTTGACTTCAACGCTTTTTTGTATTCTCTTTTAATCAGAATAATACTTTTGATTTTTACTTTTTGGCTTGTCAGGAATTGTCAATTTTAGTTTACCTGCATCAACTAGTGGTTGAATATATTCTTTTGTCACAAAAGATGTTGTTTTAATATCTAAATATTCAGCAATTTCTTTTCTTGATTTTGGTGACTTACAAAAACGTATTAAGTCAATATCTTCATTGTCGTTTGAGGTATGTTGATTATTATATAAAGTAACAACAAATTCATTTCTTTTGTTTTCAAATACAGGTTCAGGTAAATTATATTCCTTCATTTCTCTACGTATTGTTGGGATACCAGAATATCTGTTTTCAGTCTTTAATAAAAATTCAGACATTGTAGCAAGTGCAGGATTTCTTAAATCGGGTCTAGCTTTGCCTAAATCAAAAATTGTCATTCTTCCGTATAGGCTTCCAGGGCTATGTATTTCTAAGCGGTTTGTGAAGAAGCAAATTTGGATAGGGGTACCTTCCGTATAAATGCTGTAATCACGATGAATTAACGCATTTAAAATGGCTTCTCTTATAGCGTTGATAGGATATTCTGTTTTATCTTCTCTTTTACCATTGTTTGGATTGATGATTGTTTGAACTTTTATATTTCTTTTACAAAAAGCTATGGCTTCATCCAACATTTCTGATAAAGTGCCTTCAATTCTTTTGTTGTCTAGAAAACGTATTCCATCGCTAGTGATGTCGCCAATCGTTTCTCCTGGAACAACGATTGCGGTAATAGCTAATTGCGGTAATAGTCCTTGTGGATAGATTCCAAAATTTAAAACGGATGCTAGTGTGGGAATATTATTACGTGTGATTGATAGTAATTCATAAACTTGATTTTCGGATAATTTTGAAAATCCTGGCCGATTTAATTTCATTTGTAGAATAAAATTATTGATGTCATTTTCCCTTAATAAAGAAAGAGTAGCTCGATCAATGGGCCTTTCATCATCGTGTACATGTGATTTAAAGGATTCGAAGTTATAGATTTCATAATCTGTCATTGGTAAATCAGCATCTCCAACTCGCACATAAGAACCTTTGACTTTACCTGCACCAGCATAGTAACACGGGCGATTTGTGATATCGATAGAGGGAATTTCTGCACTACAAATATTGACGCCTTCGTATTCAGTAATTGTAAAAATAGCGCGGATTTGAGGAATCATCTGATTGCATTGTTCGGTTACTTTTTTCTGTAGGTCTTGTAAATCATAGACACCTACTGGTTTAAAGTTTTGTGTTTCATCTAATCCAAATACAATAATTCCACCACCATCCTGATTTGAAAAACTAGAAAGAGTGTCATATAAACGTTTTGGTGTTCCTCCATGAGCTGCTTTTACTTCGATAGTTTGTGATTCTGCTTGTGTGGTAATTATTTGTTTAATTAAATCATTTAATTCGATATTCAGCATTATTTTCCTCCTTTAAATTTGTTTATGCAAATAAATTATAGTAAATAAAATAAGCTAATTCAATAAAATTAGTTAAGTAATTCACTTAAAATGAATAAAAATTGATTTAAATTATAATTTTAGTTAATTAAAATGCATTTAACTTAATAAAAAAGGACTTTAAGTTAACTTATTTTTGTGAAGGAGTTAATAAAAATGACAAAACTATAAAAATATTATACCTGTATCTCATTTAGATAGAGAGTTTTCCTCCTAAGAGAAAGCCGAGGCATTCCCCAAAGGGAAAAAATGAAAAACAACTTTCAGTTCGAATCTATTCTGAAAAATGCTAATGGTGACAACAAAGCATTCCCCAAATTGGGGAACGTTCTAATGTTACCAAATCAAAAAAATCTGTAGATTGACAACTCGAAAAAGAGTTGATAATCTTATATATGGCCGAAGGGAAAAATCCCAGAAACCCAGTAAAAT